>Ga0075425_100000048_pt1 | contig 114018 bp, 111 predicted proteins | sample SoiMethybrSBSTD4_FD_75300 | JGI IMG/M metagenome (GOLD analysis project Ga0075425, IMG submission 75300) | Bulk soil microbial communities from a Populus tree surrounding site in Tennessee, USA - Soil MetaG P. TD hybrid SBSTD4 | ecosystem: Environmental > Terrestrial > Soil > Tree plantation...
GGAGCGTCAGCACGAGAAGGATGACGCCGACGTTCCAGTTGAACTCGCGCGGCGGCTTGTACGAGCCGGTCATGAAGACGCGGAACATGTGCAGCCAGACCGCGATGACCATCGCATGCGCGCCCCAGCGGTGCATCTCGCGCATGATCCCGAAGGGAGCCTGCTCGCGCAGGTCCATGATGTCGAAGTAGGCGTACTCGATGGTGGGGCGGTAGTAGAACATCAGCAGCAGCCCCGTCACCGTCTCCACGAGGAAGAGGAAGAACGAGGTGCCGCCCATGCACCAGGTGTAGGACATGCGCACGCCGGAGCGGCGCACCTTGACGGGATGGAGATGGAGGATCAGCGAGCCGAGGACGGCCAGGACGCGCTTGCGGTTCGTGTTCGGGACGCCGACGCGAAAGACCGACTTCCAGATTTGGGAATTGACGATGCCGTCTTGCAATGCGCGAAGGTCAGCCATTCTCTCCTAGTCCTGAGTGCTGAGTGCTGAGTGCTGAGTTGGGCTCACTCAGCACTCAGCACTCAGCACTTCAAACCTTGATAAACGACTCCGGGTCCGTCCACTCCCCTCGTTCCTGATGAAACTGCTTCGACTTATCGACTACCAGCTGCCCGTCCGCGGGATCGACGTAGACCTTGGCCCGCTCGAGGGGGCGCGGGGCCGGGCCTTCGAAGTTGACGCCGGTGCGGTAGTAGCCGCTGCCGTGGCAGGGGCACTTGAACTTGTTCTGCGAGGGCAGCCAGTTCGGCGTGCAGCCGAGGTGCGTGCACACGGTGATGAGCGCGTACATGATCTCCTCGTTGCGCACGATCCAGATGCCGTACTTCTCCTTCCAGCGCTCGTCGACCTCGCCGACGGCGTAGTCGGCCGGCGGGCCGGCCTTGAACTTCTGCACCGGCTCGAAGAGGACGTTCGGGAACATGAAGCGGCCGAGGACGCTGGCCAGCCCGCCCAGGGCCGCGGCCAGGGTGGCCCAGGCGGCGGTGAGGACGAGCGGAAAGCTGCGGCGGGAGATCTCCCCCTGCTCGCGGATCTCGGCCGCGGCGCTCCCAGCCAGGGGAGTTTTCGGGGTCACCTGATATGGCGTGATTTCTTCGGACATTCGTTGACGAAGGGCGGTTTTTGAGCCCCGTCAATATCCCGCTTTCAGCGATGGCTGTCAACGAAAAAGGTGACTCGGCGCACGTGGCTTTGGTGATCTGAAACACCGCGTTTCAGGAGACTTATCGCGCCAACGCGCTCTTCGCCGCCGCCCGCACCCGCAGCGACGGATCGGCGTCGGCGATCCGCTGCAGGTCGGGCGCGGCTTCCTTCCCCACCAGCCGCGTGTACGCCGTCATGGCCACGATCATCGCGTCTTCCTTCTGGTCCTCGCGCATGCCGGGGACGCGGGCCAGGCGGTCGCGGTCGAGCATCTCCTTGAGCGCGCCGACGGCGCGGCGGTCGCCGAAGCCGGAGAGCGACACGGCCGCGTTCCAGCGCACGTCCGCCTCCTGGTCGTTGAGCGCCTGCGCCAGCGCGGGAACGGCGCCGGGGTCGCCGATCTCGCCGAGGGCGTAGACGGCGGTCTTGCGGATGTCCCGTTCCGGATCGGCGGCGAGGCGCGCCAGCGCCGGGACGGCGCCGGGATCGCGCAGCTGGCCGAGGGCCAGGATGGCGTAGACGCGGTTCTCGACGTCGTTGTCTTTGAGGCCGTCGAGGAGCAGCGGCGTCGCGCGGCGGTCGCCGAGCCGGCCGAGAACGATCGAGAGGTAGCGGCGGATGCGCGGGTCGTCGGTCTTCGACGACTGGTAGAGCGAGGCCACGCGCGGCTCGAGGTTCGCCGTCTTCTTCGCCTCGCCCCGATCGAGCGACTTGGAGAGCTGATACGCCGCCTGCCAGCGCTCGTGCGCGCTGCCGGAGCGGATCTGGTTGAGGTAGTCGTTGACGCTCTGCTCCTGCGTGGCCAGCTTCCCGAAGAGGTAGAAGACGAGGACGGCGATCAGGGCGATGCCGAGGGGGAAGAGGACGAATTGGAAGAGGACGGAGCGGGGGGGCTGCTTGGGGATATCTGCTGACGGCTCCGTCATCGCGCCGTCTCGAATGCAGAATGCAGAATGCAGAATGCAGAATTAGAAGCGAAGCCATTCTGCATTCTGCATTCTGCATTCTGCATTTTCACCGCCCCGTCCCCGCGACCACAAAATCCGGCAGGTACCCCTTCAACTGCGTCGGCGCCTCCGGCACCACGATCGCATCCTTGTCGCACACCGACTCGCACAGCCGGCAGGCCACGCACTTGTTCTTCTCCACGAAGGCGATCTTGTAGTGGTTGGCCACGGTCTCGTCCTGCGGCTCGACCATGTGGATGCACTCGAACGGGCAGATGTCGACGCAGAACTCGCACCCGGTGCAGAGCTCCTTGATGACCTCGGCTTTCGGGATCTCCTTCGGCTTCACGCGCGGGATGTAGTCGCCGTGCTGGTTCTGGATGGCGTCGACCGGGCAGTAGATGCCGCAGACCGAGCAGTCGATGCAGCGCTCCGGATGGATGTAGTACTGCCCGCGCGCCGTGCCCCAGATCGTGTTCGTGGGGCACTTGATCTCGCAGACGCTGCAACCGATGCACTTGTCAGTGATGAAGTGGGGCATTGAGGTGGCTCAGTGTACCGTGCTGGTCAAGTCTCGCGGCGCGACCCACAAAACGACGACTGGGCCGTCGCGGAATCGCAACTGCACGCGCCGGACCTGCCGCACCGCGGCGAGCTCGGGCGTGAAGGCGTCGCCGACGAAGGCGAAGCCGCTCGCAGGAAGAGAACGCGCCGCGGCGAGCGCTGCTTCCTGCGATGGCGGCCTGTACCATCCGGGATGCTCGGCCTGCGCCGGCGGGAAGGCCCGGACGCGCGGCCCAAGCTCCGTGCGCGCGACGAGGTAGCAGTAGTCGGAGGCGACGACCGCCGGCGCGCCCGCGGCGAACCGCATGGCGCGGAGGCGCGGGTCGGGCGGCTGACGCCGTTCGTCGGCGATGCCGATCGCGATCAGGGCGACGCCCGCGATCATCAGCAGCGTCACGATCGCTGCGCGCATCGACGGACGCCAGCGCTGGAGTGACGCCGCCGTCCACAGCGCCAGCGGCGCGGCCAGCACCGACTCGAACCGCTCCGGGAAGTAGACGTTGCGCCCCGCGAGCGCGAACGCGACGACGAGCGCGGCCGGAATCAGCACAGCCGGCGCGAAGCGCCATGTCCGCGCCGGCAGCGCGCCGATGGCCAGGCTCGCGCCGAGAATCCACAGCGGGTGCACGACGTTCCAGGCCATGGCCTCGGGTGGCTGGTGCAGGGCGAGGATGAATCCCGGAACGAAGAGGACGACGGCGGCGGCGAACGCGCGCCACTCCTTCACCAGCAGCAGCGGAAAAAAGAGCACGCCGTAGTAGTGCGAGTACGCGGCGAGGACGAACGCGAACATCGCCGCGAACGGCCGCTCCTCGTCGAACAGCAGCACGCCGACGGCCACGAACATCGCGCAGAGCGAGTACGCACGCCCCTCGGTCGCGTAGAGCGCCGCGGCCGGATACACCGCCAGCAGCGCCGCGGCGAGCGGGAACTTTCGCAGCACGAGGACGAAGGCGATCGCGGCGAAGAGCAGCGACTCCCATCGCAGCGCGATCAGCGACGGGAATCGCGCCAGGAAGTAGTACAGCGGCGGTCCGGAGTCGCGCAGCAGATGGAGCACGATCGACGACAGCGGCTCCCCCGCCATCCACTGCGTGTACAGCTCGTCGAAGAACGGTTGGCGGGCGTAGAGGTAGGCGATGCGGACGGCGAGGAAGAGCAGCGCGATCGCGGCCGCGACGAGGCCCGAAAAGCCGGGCTCGGGCGCGGGCTCGGGCGCGGGCTCGGCGTGTTTCACACAGCGAGCAGTTCCGAGATTGTTTTGATCAGGTGAGAACTTTGGATGGGCTTGGAGATGTAGGCGTTCGCGCCGAGGGCCAGGCCGCGCTCGCGGTCCTCCTCGGCGCCCTCGGTGGTGATGATGATGATCGGGATCGCCTTCAGTTGCGCGTTCTGGCGCACCAGCGACACGAGTTTGAGGCCGTCCATCACCGGCATGTTGATGTCGGTCAGGATCAGGTCGATCTTCTCCGGGCCGGAGAGCTTTTTCAGGGCGTCCACGCCGTCGACGGCCTCGATGATCTTGGCGTTCTTGAATCGCTTCAGCGAGAACGAGATCAACTGCCGCATGGTCGGCGAGTCTTCGACGACCAGGAAGTTCGCGTTTTCGAGTGGCAAGCTTCTGGCTCCCCTCCCCTTAGCTTGTCGTCGTGAGCAGGTCGAGGAAGCTCTGGATGGTGTTCAGCTTCCTCTCTGATTGTGAATACAGTTTCGACGAGAAAATGGCCGTGGCGGCGTGCGCGGCCAGCAGCGAGAAGAGCTCGTAGTCGACCGCGGAGAACGAGTCCTTCTGCTGCAGGAGCTTGTAGATGGCGATGAGGCCGATCACGTGTTCCTTGATTTTCAGCGGCACGGCGGCGAGCGGCTTCTCCAGCGTGACCCGGCCGCCGTCGACGTCCTGGTTGATGTAGTAGCTCTCGCCGGTCTTGGCGACCGAGCCGAGAATGCCCTCGCCGAGGCGCGCGGAGAGGTTCTCGACGCCGGGGACGACGTCTTCGCCTTCGCAGGCGATGGCGCGCAGGTCGTTGGTCTTCTCGTCGAGAAGGAGGATGGCGAAGGCCTCCGCGCCGATGAGGTTGATGACGATCTCCTGCACGATGGTGATAACTTCCTTGAAATCGAGCGTGGAGTGGAGCTGGTAGCTGGCCACGTAGAGATTGGCGAGGTTGTTGTTCTGCTCCTCGATCTCGATGTAGCGGTTGGCGAAGTCCTTGTTCTCCTCCTCGACTTCGCGGAAGCGCTCCTGGATGCGGCGGTTCTCCTCGGTGAGCTGCTGGATCTCGGCGCGGAGCCGGGAGATCTCGTCGGCGTTCGGCTCGCCGGTCTCCAGCGTGGCCACGCGGTAGCGCAGACGCTGATTCTCCCGCAAGAGCTCTTCGGTGAACTCCTTGCCTTTATTGAATAACTCTAGAAATTTCTCCGCTCTCTCTTCACTCATCGGCCGACTCGGACAAGTCGCGAGCGTAGCACATTTAGCCCGTGCACAACCTCTCGATCGCCCCCGCGATCTGCCCCAGCGGCAACACCTCATCCACGCATCCGGTGCGGATGGCCTCGTTGGGCATGCCGAAGATGATGGCCGTCTCCGCGGACTCGGCGATGGTCCGCCCGCCGCGGCCGCGCACGTTGCGCATGGCCTCGGCGCCGTCGTCGCCCATGCCGGTCATGATCACGGCGACGAGGCGATCGCCGCAGACGTCGGCGGCGGCGTTGAAGAGGCGATCGACCGACGGCGCGTACAGGTCGGAGAGGTTGGCCGGGAAGACGCGGACGTACAACCCGTCGCTGTTGCGGCGCACCTCGGTCTGCATGCCGCCCGGGGCGATGTAGACCGTGCCGCGCGCGAGCGGCTCGCCGTCGTCCGCCTCCTTCACCGTGTACGCGGTGAGGCGGTTCACGCGCTCGGCGAAGAGGCGCGTGAACGCCGGCGGCATGTGCTGGGCGACGACGATGGGGATCGGCAGCAGCGCCAGCGACTCGAAGAGATGCTGCAGCGCCGGCGGGCCGCCGGTGGAGCAGCCGATGGCCACGAGCTCGATCCCGCCGACGCAGAGCTCGGCCGCCGCCGGCGGACGCGGGGCGGCGTGCTCCTCTTCCTGCACGCGCCGGCGCAGGTTCTCCATGCGCAGCTCGACGACCTGCAGCACTTTGGCGACGAGGTCTTTCTCGATCTCCTCGAGCCGTGGCGAGACGCGCCCGCCGGGCTTGGCGATGAAGTCCAGCGCGCCGAGCTCGAGGGCCTTGAAGACGCTGCGGTCGCTCGAGCGCGAGGAGACGGCGATGACGGCGGTGGGGAGGTTGTGCATCAGCCAGCGCAGGAAGGCGAAGCCGTCCATGATCGGCATCTCGAGATCGAGCGTGATCACGTCGGGACGATGCCGCATGACCTGCTTGATGCCGTCCTCGCCGTTGACGGCCGTGGCCACGACTTTGATCTGCGGATGCGATTCGAGCATCCGCGAGAGCGTGACGCGGTTGTACGCGGAGTCGTCGATGACGAGGGCGCGGATGGGTCGGGCGGTTGCCACGCGCCGGGTAGTTTAATTGCTAGGCGATCTTGACGACGTTCTTCGCCTGCAGGCCCTTCGGCCCCTCGACGACGTCGAACTGCACGGTGTCGCCCTGGGTGAGCGTCTTCCGCCCCTCGCCGCCGATGGAGCTGTGATGGACGAACGCGTCCGCGCCGTCCTGGCGCGAGATCATGCCGTAGCCTTTTTTGTCGTCGAACCACTTCACGGTGCCCTGCTCTGCCATAGGTACTCCCTTAATTCGAGAGTGTACCATCGACCCAGGGACCGCCATCACTTCTGATAAACCATGTCGTTCTTGAGATGACGCAGCTTGAACTGCGTCGACAGCGAGATCAGCGACTCGGAATGTCCGAGCAGCAGGTAGCCGCCTTCGACTAAGCGATTGTAGAAATTCGACACCACGATGCGTTTGGAGGCATCGTCGAAATAGATGATCACATTTCGGCAGAAGACGACGTCAAGATGGCCGAGGAGCGAGACGCGGGACTCGTCATAGAGATTCAGGCGGCCGAAGGAAATGCGGTTGCGGATGTCGTCGTGAATGCGCCAGGAGCCGTCGGCGTCGCGCGAGAAATAGCGGTCGCGCAAGGTCGACTCCGTGGCCCTGAAGGCGTTCTCGCGATAATGGCCGCGGCGGGCCTTGGCCAGCACGCCCTGATTGATATCGCTGGCGAAAATCTCGAATTGCGCTTTGTCGTACCAGCCCGCCTCCTGGAGCAGCATGGCGATCGAATACGGCTCCTCGCCCGAGGAGCAGCCGGCCGACCAGATGCGGATCTTCTTGATGGGCTTGCGCGTCAGCAGATCGGGGACGATCTCCTCCGTGAATGCCGCTAACTGCGCGGGCTCGCGGAAGAAATACGTCTCATTCGTCGTGACCAGGTCGTAAATCTGGTCGAATTCCGTGTCCGCGCGCGGGTCGTATTGCAGGAAATAGAAGTATTTCTGGAACGAGTCGAAATTCAGCTCGCGCGCGCGCGGCGAGAGGCGCTTCTGCAGAAGGTATTTCGAATTGTCGGCGAACCACATCCCGGTGCGTTTGTAGATCGCGTCCCGCAGCAGCCTGAAAACGTCGTCAGGCAGCTCCAAGTGATGGTTCAGCGACAAATTGAACGTGGCCATTCGGGACCCAGGCGAATGCGCCCTACTGCTTCATTGCCGACAAAATCGCGGCAATCACAACTTCTCGTCTGCTGTCGGACACCCTCCACGCTTCTTCCAACAAATCGCGGTACAGATCTTTATGACGCACGAACACGTCCGACACGTCGTCGAGGATGGCCCGATTTTCCAGCGCCTCCAGCAGGTGCGGGAACGACGAGCGGTCGGGGATCTTGTCGAGCGCCAGGACCGCGGACTGCTGCACGTACGTGTCGCTGTCCTTGAGCGCCGCGTGCAGCGACGGCAGCGCGGCCGTGTCGCCGCGCAAGGCGATGGCCGTGGCGGCCGCCGCGCGCACGCGCCAGTCGGCATCGGTCATCGCGTACATCAGGTAATCGAAGACCTCGTTCCCGGGGATCCGTCCGAGCGCGAGAATGGCCGCGCGGCGGATCTCCAGGTCGGACTCGTAGACGCAGCGGAAGAGCACTTCCTTGACGCGCTCGTTGCCCGACTTGCCGAGGGCCTCGATGGCGGCGATGCGCACCGGCGGCACGTCGCTCTCGATGTGGCGGACCAACGGATCGATCGCGGCCGGATGGCGGTACTCGCCGAGGGCCTGGGCCGCGGCGGTGCGGATCCAGACGTCCGTGTCCTCGAGCGAGCTGATGAGCGGATCGAGCCCTTTCTCGGGACGGAGGCGGACGATGGCGTTGATCGCCGCGAGGCGCACCGCCGTCGACTCGTCGGCGAGCGAGAGGACGAGCTGGTCGGCGAAGCGCTCCTCGCTGAATTTCCCCATCAGCGACACCGCTTTCTGGCGGATCGTCGGATCGCTGTCCTTCGAGGCCAGCAGCAGCTCGTCGTGGTAGCCCTCGCCCTGGATGTTCACGAAGACGGAGAGCGAATTGAGCTGCATTGGAATCGATGCCGAGGTCTCGAGCTTGCGGATCTTGGCGAGCACGTCGCCTTTGATCGACGGGAAGGCCGCGACGAGGACGGAGATCGAGTTCACGGCGGCCTGCTGCGAGGCCACGTCGGCGTCGTCGAGCTTGGCCAGGAGGTAATCGAGCGAGACCGGATCGGCGATGTCGCCGAGGATCTCGATGGCCAGGCGGCGGATCATGGCGTTGTCGTGGTCGAGGAACTGCAGGATGCTGGGGATCGACTCGGCGCCGCCGACGACGTTGATGACGCGCAGCAGCAGGGCCACGATCTCGTCCTCCTCGGCGTTGCGCAGCGCGGCCAGGATGGACGGCACGGCGCCCTTGCCGAAGTCGATGAGCGCCTGCGCCGCGACCTCGGCGGTTTCGGGCTGCTCGAGGTAGTTCATCAGCACCGGGAGCACGCGCTCGTCGCCCGACCAGCCGAGGAACGTGAGGATGAAGCTCTTCACGTCGCGCTTCGGCGTGGCGTGGAGGTGCTCGACGAGCGGGGCGATCTTCGCGCCCGGGAAGGCGTCGTGGAACTTGCGCTGGATGAGCTGCCGCTCGGCCTGCTCGACGATCTTCGGCTTGCTGGCGTCGGCGATGCGCACGAGGGCGCGCAGGGCGGTGAGGTTGAGCTTCTCTTCCTCAGCGATGATGCGGAGGAGGAACGAGACCGTGCCGACGTCGGCGATTTTGCCGATGGCTTCGAGGACCGGCTTGCGCAGCGACTTCTCGCTGTACAGCGGGAGGATCGACGGCAGCGCGGCGCGGTCGCCGATCTCGCCGAGGGCCTCGACGGCGTGGAACTTCAGCCAGAGGTCGTCGCGCTGCAGGACGCGCAGCAGCGGCGCCAGCGCCGCGGCGTCGCGGTATTTTCCGAGCGAGGAGACGATGGAGGAGGCCACGTTGATGTCGCGCTCGCGGCCGAGCATCTCCACGAGCATGTCGAAGCCCTCGGCGCTGCGGAGGTCGCCGAGGAGGTTGACGAGGGAGAGGCGGACGTCGACGTCGTTCTCGCCGCGCAGACCGGCCACGATGGGCCCGATGGCCGGCGCGCCGACGCGGACGAGGGCCTCGGTGGCGGAGTTGCGCTTGCCGGCGTTGTCGGCATCGCCGAGGGCCTCGAGCAGGCCGGAGACGACCTCGGGCTGCGGATCGCGCACGAAGCCGTCGACGATGGTCTTGCGCACGCGCCAGTCCTTGTCGCCGAGGAGCTCGAACATCAGCGCGTAGTCGCGCTCCTCCTCGGCGTGGGAGACGGCCCAGGCGGCCTTCTGGCGCAGGTCGGGATCCGTGGAACGGGCCTGCTGAATGAGTTCTGGCGTTGCGCTCATAGTGGTTCTTAGTTCTTGGTTCTTAGTTCTTAGTTTTTCGGGTCGCGTCGAAACTAAGAACTAAGAACTAACAACTAAGAACCTCGTCATTGTGTCCCCGTTTTCAGCAGTTCCTCGCGCTTCATCTCGACAAACTGATGCAACGTCTCGTTATAAATCTCCGTATCGCGGCGCACGCGCAACGGCACTCGGGAATCGTAGTACTGGCGCCCTTCATCGATCTCTTCCTTCAGTACCTCGAAGAACGTGTTCTCGCGGATGCCCTCCTCCACCTTGGCCGGGTGATAGATGATGATGTCGGAGAGGATCAGGCGGGCCAGGCGCCGCGCTTCATCGTACTCGTGCGGCTCCATCGGCGTCTCCAGCGTCGGGCCGAGCTGCGGGAAGAGCTTGCGCACGATCTGGCGAAATTCTTTCTCGGGGATCTGCTCCTCGATGTATTCGTCGGCGCCGTAGAGGTTCGTCGGATTGGCGCGGAAGCGGTTGGCGCGGAAGAGCGCGCCGATGAGGATGACCCGCGTGTGCCCGAGGGCCGGATCGTTCTTGATGTCCTCGGTCACTTCGACGCCGAGCTTCCCCTTGAGGTAGACGTTGACGATGGCTAGGTCGGCGCGCGTGCGCCGGACGTAGTCGAGCGTCGGCTCGCCGGTCTCGAAGAGGACGACCTCGAAGCCGAAGCGCCGCAGATGCTCGGCCAGGAAGGAGCGGAACGGCCGCGGCTCGTCGGCGATGGCCGCGACGCGGCGTCGCGGCGGCGGCGCGGGCTGCGTGGCGGACTGCGGGCGCAGCACCATCTGGAACGCGCAGGCCGGGCAGGCCACGCGCACGGCTCGCTCGAGCGGCAGCTCGACGGCGGCGCGGAACGGCGATCCACACTGCTTACAGGTGAGTTCCAATCAGGCCAGTAGCTTGTCGAAATCGAGAAGGATCGTCAACGCATCCGCGTGGCGGAAGACGCCGCGAATGGGCTCGTGCTGCTCGCTGGCGTGCACGACGGGGTGGGCCTCGACCGCGCCCGGCTCGGTCTTGACGACGCGCAGCACGCGGTCGACCTCGAAGCCGAGGGTCTCGCCGCCCTTCTCCAGGACAATGATGCGCCGGTCGGGATGATCGCCGTTTTTCGACGGCGGATGGCGCAGTTTGCGACGGACGTCGACGACGGTGACGATCGTCCCGCGCAGGGAGATGATGCCGACGATGCCCTCCTCGGCGTTGGGGATGCGCGTGATGGAGCGCGGGGTGACGATCTCGACGATGTGCTCGATGTCGACGGCGTAGTGCTCGCCGGCGAGGACGAAGGTGAGGAGCTCGAGCTGCTCGGCCGAGGCCACGCTCTCGGCCTCGGCGACGAAGCCTTCGCGCTTCGTGCCGGCGGTCTCCTTGAATTGATCGAGCTTGGCGGAGCGTACGGGGGTTTCGGGCTCGGGCGCGGGCTCGGGCGCGGGAAGCGCAGCAGGAGCCACCTCTGCCTTCTGCTTTCTGCCTTCTGCCTTCGCCTTCTTCCGAACCTTTACCAGGTCAACCATGGGCCTCCAGTCTATGCTCGCGCGCCGCCGCTTCGACGCGCTGCGGGTCGATCGTCTCGGCGTCCTCGCCGAAGGCGTCGAGCAGCGCCGTCGTGGCCAGCGTATTGATCAGGCGCGGCACGCCGCCGCTGGCCGCGTAGATCTCCTCCATCGCCGCGCGGCTGAACGGGTTCCGCGCGCCGCCGCCGACGCGGATGCGGTGCTCGATGTACTCGATCGTCTCCTCCGGCGACAGCGGCCCGAGGCGATAACGCATCCCGATCCGCTGCCGCAGCGGCGCGTACGCGGGGCGGTCGAGGCGCGCCTCCAGCTCCGGCTGTCCGATGAGCAGCACCGAGAGCAGGTTCTGGTCGTCGAGCTGGAAGTTCGTCAGCAGGCGGATCTCGTCGAACGTCGCCTTCGAGGGGATGAGCTGGGCCTCGTCGATGATGAGCACCGGCTCGCGGCCGGCCTCGTAGAGCTCGAAGAGCTTCGTGTGGATCTGATCGAGGATCTCGTTGCGGAAGCGCGCCGACGGCAGCCCCAGTCCGGCGGCGACGGAGCGTAGGAGCTGCGTCGGCGTCAGGCGCGGATTGATCAGCAGCACCACCGGGCGGGTGTCGCCGAGGCGGTCGATCAGCGCGCGGGAGAGCGTGGTCTTGCCCGAGCCGATGTCGCCCACGAGCAGGGCCAGATCCTTCTCCTCCACGGCGTACTCGAGCCGCGCCAGCGCCTCGCGGTGCTGCGGGCTCTCGTAGAGGAACGAAGGATCCGGCGTCTTCCCGAAAGGTTTGGTCGCGAAGCCGAAGAACGATTCGTACGTGCCCGCGATTTTACGCCGGGTTCGGCGCGAAGATCGCGTGCGTCTCCGCGAACGTCACGTTCGGCTGGGACGTGATCCCGACCTTCTGCGTGGCCGGTGCCAGGCGCTGCTGCACGAACGTCTCGAAGTCGGACTGCTTGTCCCAGAGGTCGAGGACGTGCAGGCCGTTGTCGAACCAGGCAACGTGGAACTTCGCGCCCTTCGGCACTTCGGTTTCCCAGCGCACGTCCTTCCGCACCGCCTCGTACTGCTCCTTCGTCACCTCGGGCCAATGCATCAGCATCACAGTTGCCATCGTTTCCCTCCGCGCTAAGCTACGGGCGTAAGGGTAGAGCGGATTTCCCGCGCCCGGCCGCCGAAGCGATCGATCAGCGATCCGACGTCGACGACGAGGACGATCTCTCCCTCGCCCACTTCCGTCGCCCCGGCGATGCCCGGCGTCGTCTTCAGGCGCTCGCCGATCGACTTGATCACGACCTCCTGCTGGCGCACGAGAGCGTCGACGAGGATGCCGGCGATCTTCTCGCCCGAGCGCGTGACGACGACGAACCACTTCGTGTCCGGCGCCTCGCCTCGGTCGCCGTCGAGGCTGAAGGCGTCGGCCAGCCTCAGCAGCGGCAGGGTGAAATCGCGCAGGGTGAAGACCTCGCGGCGCTCGACGGTGCGGATGTCGCGCGAGTAGATGCGCAGCGATTCCTCGACCGAGGTCAGGGGGATGGCGAACTGCTCGCCGGCGGCGCGGACCACGAGGGCCTGGATGATGGCCAGCGTGATCGGCAGCATGATCCGGAACGTCGTCCCCTGCCCCACCGTGGAGATGATGTCGATCGTCCCTTTGAGGTCCTGGATGTTCTTCTTGACCACGTCGAGGCCGACGCCGCGGCCGGAGATCTCGCTCACCGAGGTCGCGGTCGAGAAGCCGGGCGTGAAGATCAGCTCCTGCGCGCGCTGGGCGTCGACGACGTCCTTCTCCGCGACGAGGCCGCGCTTCACGGCCACGGCGCGGATGCGCTCGGGATCGATGCCGCGGCCGTCGTCGATGACGTCGATGACGACGGAGTTCCCCTGCTGGTAGGCGTTCAGCGTCACCCGTCCGGTCGGATTCTTTCCCGCGGCGCGCCGCTCGTCGGGCGGCTCGATGCCGTGGTCGAGAGCGTTGCGGATGATGTGCATCAGGGGGTCGGTCAGCTCCTCGACCATCATCTTGTCGAGCTCCGTGTCCTCGCCGCGCAGGACGAGCTCGATCTCCTTGTTCAGCTCGCGCGTGACTTTGCGCACGGTCCGGGAGAGCTTGGAGTAGATCTGCCCGACCGGGACCATGCGCGTCTCGATGACGGACTTCTGGAGCTCGTTGAGCTTGCGGTCGAGGTTGCGCGAGATCTTGGTGAGCTCGTGGGCGAGGAGGCGGCTCTGCTGGGCCTCCGGCGAGCGCGTGAGGGTCTCGAGCTGGGTCTTCTCGATGATCAGCTCGCCGACGATGTTCATGACGTGGTCGAGCTTGCCGATGTCGACGCGCACGGTCTGGGACATCGAGCGGAGGGAGAGGTCCTCCTCGGCGGCGGCCTCGGTCGGAAGAGAGATGTCGGCCGGCCCGACGACCGCAGGCGATACTGCCTTCCGTAAGGACGTCACCTTGGCCTCGGGGGCCAGTGCGGCCACGGCGGCGTCGTTCAGGTTCGAGCCGTAGAGGAGGCGGAAGGCGATGCCGGTGCCGCCGCTGCTGTCGATGGCCGGGAGGGTGGAGATGACTTCGCCGGCGTCGCTGAGGCTGGCCGTGAGGACGCGCAGCTTTTCGTCGAAGTCGGAGAAGTCGAAGGTGACCTCGACGGAGAGGATGTGCTTGCCGGCGCGCACGTTTTCCAGCAGGCGGTGCTCCTCGTACTCGGTGAGCGACTTGCGCGTCTGCTCGTCGAGGGTGAGCTCGCGGAAGGCGTCGCCCTGCTGCTGGGCGGGCTGGGCGGTGACGAGCTGGTGGATGCGCCGGGTGAGGGCGGTGATGTCGACGAGGCCGCCGAGGGTGGGGTCGTTGATGGCGATGACGAGGCGGTTCAGGGAGTCGACGCTGTCGTAGAGGAGGTCGATGAGGTCGCGCGTGATCTCGATCTTTCCCATGCGCAGCTTGTCGAGCATGTCCTCGAGGTTGTGGGAGAGCTCGGAGATCTCGCTGAAGCCGAGCATGCCGGCCAGGCCCTTGAGCGAGTGGATCTCGCGGAAGATTTTGTTGACCAGCTCGGGGCGGACGTCTTTGCCCTGCGACTCGAAGTCGACGAGATCGCGGGAGAGGGTGTCGAGGAGCTCTTCCGCCTCGCCGGTGAATTCGTCGCGGGCGCGGTCGTCTTCTTTGGCCATTGCCGGGAATTATGCACGGTCTAAAATAGAGGTGTGAACGAAGACGAGGTCAAACGGCTGACGGAGGCGATCGCCGCGGCGCAGGCCGAAACGCGGCAGCACGTCGATACGTCGCTCGACAAGCTCCGCCAGGAGAACGCGGCAGCGAACGATGAGACGCGACGGCATTTTGACGTTTCCGCGGAGGCGTTTCGACACGAGGTCCAGCTCGTCGCCGAGAGCGTGGCCCATCTCGACGCGAAGCTCGACGTGAAATTCAGCGGCCTCGAGGAAAAGATCGAGCGCACCGCGAAAGAGACTCAGGCGATGTTCAAGTTCTCGCACGCCGAGCTCGATCGCCGTGTGACCACGCTGGAAGAGACTGTCGCCGAGTTGCAAATGCGCGTCGAACGTCTCGAGTCGTCGACGCATTGACCGAGCCCGCGGCGTTCTGCACCCTACGCAACCTTGAGCAGCCGCCGGAGCTTGTCGATCAGCTCTCCCGCCTCGAACGGCTTCACCAGGTACTCCTCGGCGCCGAGGGCGGCGGCGCGGCGGCGGTCCTCCTCCGTCGACTCCGTCGAGATCACCATGATCGGGATCGTCCGGTAGACCGGATGATTCTTGAGGAAGCTCACCAGCTCCAGGCCGTTGATGTCGGGCATGTTGATGTCGGTGAGGATGGCGTCGAACTGGTGATGGGGCAGCGTCTTCAAGGCCTCGAAGCCGCTCGCGGCCTCGACGATCTCGAGGTCGTACGACTCCGTGCCGCCCTCGATGATCGTGGTGAGGTAGGCGCGCATGGAGGAGGAGTCTTCGACGACCAGCACCTTCATCGTTTGCTCGCGCGTTCCGCCGCGAACACCGCGTTGCCGAACGCATACCCCGCCTGGGCGAGGAAGATCTCCAAACCTGTCATGCTGTCGATGGCCGCGCGGTGTTCCGCGTTGTCTCCGTACAGGATACCAATGGCGCGGTTGCCGTGCATGATCGGCAGAGCCACGACCTCGGTAGGAAGGATGCCGCCGAGGCGATCGATCAGCTCCACGTTCGCGGCCGTGCGGCGCATCTTGCCGCTGTGGGGCTCGCCCGAGGCGGCCACGTCGGCGAGCAGCGACGGCGCGCCGCGGGGGACGCGCAGCCCCTTCACGCGGTCGTCCATGGCCGCGCCGCCGCCGGTCGTGCCGAAGCCGCCGAGGCCGACGAAGTCGCTGTCCTCGGCCACGAAGAGCGCGCCGCGGTCGAGGTACCCCGCGGAGAGGCGGAGGATCGTCGACGACACCTGCCCGATGTCGTTCGGATTCGACAGCTCGTTGATGAGCTGCTTGAGCACGCCGTAGCTGCGCTCGACGTTTTCCTTCTGCGCCTCCTCATAGAAGCGCTTGCCGGCGTCGGGACTGAGGCCGCCGCCGGCGAACTGCTCCCACTGCTGAAAGGCGCGCTCAGCGAAGAGCACGAGCTCGTCGGCGAAGAGGCCGAGCTCCTCCTCGGCCAGGCCGGGCTGCAGGCGCGCGGGCGTGGGCTTCGTGAGATAGAGATCGGCGCCGGCCCGCAGCAGCGCATGACGGCGGCGAAGATCGCCCTCGGCGTCGATGATCACGACCGGCAGGCGCGGGTTCTTGCGCTTCAGCCGAACCATCAGCTGCACCGAGGGGCTGTTGACGTCGGAGTCGGTCAGCTCGAGGAAGGTGACGAAGAAACTGTTCGAGCGAAAGTAGTCGCTCATGGCGTTGCGCACGTCGTCGAGCGATCCGAACTGGGCGATCTTCACCCCTTTCTTGCCGAAGGCGCGGCGCGCGGCGACGCGGATCAGCGGGTTGCGCTCGAAGAGGACGACGTTGCGGTACGTGGCGTCGGGCGACTCGACCTCGATCAGCCCGCCGGCGACTTTGAATTGTCCGCTGGTGGTCGGCTTCGTCGTCACCGGCGCGGGCGGCTCCTCGGGGATCTCGGGGAGCGGCTCGTCGTCGGGCACGGGCGTGAACGGCAGCGTTTTGTCCTCGCGCTCCTCCGGAGTCGGAAACTGCAGGACGTTGTCTTCGACCGGCTGGCCGAGGCCGAGGTTCAGCGAGGCCGGCGTCGTCTCCGGGCTGGCGGAGCCGCGCAGCAGCGCTTTTCCGGCCTTGAGCGACTCCTCGAGGCCGCGCAGCGGCTTGAGCTTCTCGCCGTCGCCGCCGAGGATGCGGTGCGGTTGCAGACCGCCTTCCTTGAAGACCTGGTCGGCGTCGTACTCGATGTCGAGCGCGCTCACCTGCTCGCTGAGGATGAAGTTGAACTCCCCCTCGCGGCTCTGCGCCAGCGGCAGGACGACGTCCTGCACGCGCGCGCGCACGGCCTCGGCGAGCTTTTCGGCGGAGATGAGGTTCATCTCCACGGCGGCGGCGCCGGGCGGGATGCCGTTCTCCTCCATCTGCCGCAGGACGTTGACGCGCGCCGACGGCACGAGCTCGTTCTTCTCCAGCCAGGCCACGAGGTCGGGATGCTCGGGCGAGGAGGCGTTGACGACGAGACCGTGGCGGAAGAGGACGGTGTGCCGGCCGCGCCCGTCGATGATCTCCAGCACGCCGGTCCGGCGGCTCAGGAAGACGATCTGGACGATGTCGGTGAGGGAGAGATCCTCGAGCCGGCCGAGAAGACTCACGAGGCGAGATTGTAGCGTTTCAGAATCCCGTCGAGGATTCCGTTGATGAACTGCGACGACTTCTGCGTGCCGAATTTCTTCCCGATCTCGATGGCCTCGTCGATGATGACGAGCTTCGGCGTCTCGGGCTCGTTGAGGAGCTCGTAGATGGACATGCGGATGATGTTGCGGTCGACCACGGCCATGCGCGAGATGCGCCAGTTGTCGGCTTGCGCGGCGATCATCTCGTCGATCCTGGCGAGGTTGTCGATGGTGCCCTGGAAGATCTTCGTGGCGAACTCGCGCGTGTTCGGCTTCGACTTCTGCAGCTCCTCGAAGGTCTCCACGATCTGCGCGGGCGGATTCGCGGAGAGGTCGTACTGATACAGCATCTGCAGTGCGAGCTCGCGAGCTTTGCGGCGGGCGCCCATGCCTCAGTCCTTCCCCGTGCGAAGCACGCGCCACAAGTTCGCCATCTCGATGGCGGCCAGCGCGGCCTCCCAACCTTTGTTGCCGGGGCCTGGCGTGGAGCGCGCCGCGGCCTGCTCGTGGGTGTTGCAGGTGAGGACGCCGAAGGCGACGGGGATCTCGCGCGCGACGGCGACGCGGGAGAGCTCGCTGGTGACTTGCGCGGCCAGGACGTCGAAGTGCGGGGTCTCGCCGCGGATCAGGGCGCCGACGGCGATGACGGCGTCGGCGGCAACGAGGCTGACGGCCTGCGGGATCTCGAAGGCGCCGGGGACGCGGTAGACGTCGATGTGGTCTTCGTCCGCGCCGTGCCGCCGCAGGCAATCGATCGCGCCGCCGAGGAGACCGCTGACGATCTCGTCGTTGAAGCGGCTGGCCACGACGGCGAAGCGCAGCCCCTCGGCACTGAGATCGCCTTCAAAAGAACGCGGCATGCGCCGCGGATCTTATCGCGACGCCGCGACGACCGCGCCCCCGCCCTCCCGGTCCGCGTAGAAGGTCACGAGCCCCTCGTAGATCGACTCGGCGACCTTCTGACGGTACGCCTTCGTCTTGATCAGGGCGCGGTCCTTGGCGTTGCCGAGGTTGCAGATCTCGAGGAGAAGACGCGTGGGGACAAGGTTGTAGCGGATGACCGCGGGCACCCACTCGCGGCCGTTGCGCACGACGTTGTCGCGCACGGGATTGAAGGCATGCACCTCCAGTCCCTTCGACTCGATGGCGTCGACGATGGACTCGGCGAGGTCGCGCGACAAGCCCTCCGCGGCGAGCGATTCCTTCTCCGTGTGGCGCACGGACGGCTGCTCGCGCACCTCGGCGCGCGCGAGGTAGACGCCGCCGTTCTTCTCGTAGGAGCCGGTGACGTAGTCGGCGCCGGGGATGTAGGCCATCGTCCCGCGCAGCGCGGGGTGCAGCGAGTCGGCGTGCAGGGAGATGAAGACGACCTTTTCGCGCGGCACGCCGCGCTTCACGGCGTGACGGAAGAGCGCGTTGGCCAGGTACCAGCGGAGGTGCACGCCGACGGTGGTGTCGTCGTCGAGGGCGTAGCGCGGCGTGGTCAGCACGACGTGGTCGTCGTTCGTGCCGAGCACGTCGTCGTCCGCGACGTCGTAACCGTCGGATGCCGACTTCGTCGTCGTCGACACCGCCGCGGCGGAGCGCTTCTCGATGATCCGCTTCAGGCGGCACATGACGTCATAGACGTAGCTCGACTCGGAGACGCCGTCGTGAATCGCGCCGACGTCGCGGCCGCCGTGGCCGGAGTCGAGGATGACGCGCACGCCGGCGAGGTTGCGGGCCCGGGCGCGCTTGGCGGCCTTGGCGCTGGCGCGCTTGGTGGCCTCGTCGGCCACGCGCGCGGGATCGTCCGCGGGCCTGTACTCCGGCAGCAGCAGCTCCATCGGGATTTTCACCGGGTAGCCGACGGGGATGCGGGCCACGTCGTCGATGCCGTTGAACTTCACCAGGCGCTCCAGGACGTCGCCGACGTCCTTGGCGTAAACGCGCCCGGTGAAGCGGATGGCTACGGACGAGTAGAGCGCTTCGCCCTTCTGCAGCCGATAGACGGCGAACGGCTCGGCGGCGCCGCGGTCGTACGTCAGCGACGGTAGTCCAGCGGAGCGAACCTCCACAGGAGCATCCGCAACATTCGCATCCGCTGACGGACGCTCATCCGGATCGTCCTCCGACTTCCGAGCCTGGGCTGTCTTCGGTGCATTCCTTCCCTCCACCTCACCACCAAATGCGGCAGTCAGTAGTTCCCGCGGAATGAGGATGACGTCACCTGTTCGCGTGGACAGACCTTGTCCGGGATTGGCGCCGCGGATGGCGGCGTAGCGCTCGCCGCGGCCGGTGAACCACTCGGCGATGTTCCAGAGCGACTCCCCCTCGATGCCCGCGCCGCCGGCCACGACGTGGCGCCAGCCCTTGTCGGTGAGGCGGTCGCGGGGGAAGAGGGTGGTGACGATCTGCTTCTGCAGCTCGGGACGCAGCATCGACAGCGGCACGCGCACGCGCTGCTCGGCGGTGAGGTTCTCGCCGGCGTTGTTGAAGGCGGCCAGGTCGTGCCAGCGCTCGGCGTCGCCGGTGACGCGCTTGGCCAGGCGCGTCCAGGCGTCGCCGTCATGCGGGGTGACGACGATGTCGATGAGGTAGTCGCTGGTCAGGGAAGCGCGCAGCTCGGGGGTGATGGAAGCGGCGACGATGACTCGTTGAGGGATGTCGGCGAAGGCAATCGCCGGAAGGTGGAGTACCACGGCCCACACCCACCACTTGCGCACGGCGCTCATTGTACAGCAGCGCGTGCTACCGTAGCGCATGTGCCGGCCCTCCTGTCGAAGCTCCGCGCCCGGCTGCACCGCAGCGGGTCGCAATTGGTGGTCCGCCCCGCGGTGGACAACCTTCACCTGCTCGGCCGCCACGATTCGGCACTAGCGGTGGCGAACATCGGACGCACGGCGGTCCGCAACGTTGTGGTGTCGATTCAGGTCGGCCACGCCACGTTCGAGTTCGACCCGATCGAGACGCTCGCCCCGGGCCAGTCACGCCCCCTCACCTATCGCGCCACGCGCGCCGGCACCCGGACGAAGCTCGAGGACAGCGCCAGCATCCCGAACTGGTTCCGCATCGCCATCCGCGCCGCGAATCCCACGCAGGGCGAGATGCGCGTGCCGCTGGCCATCCGCTACGCCGACGGCGACGGGGTGGAGCGGGTGCGGTTGCAGGTGCTGCTGCTGGATGAGGAGATGCGGCCACGGGTTCGGAACCGGTGAGAGGGATTCTCGTCGCGAAGCCACAGAAATTCAGAACGCAGAATGCGAATGCAGAATGAAGAAAGCTCCGCCGCTTTCTCAATTCTGCATTCGCATTCTGCGTTCTAAGTTTCCGGTTTCCGTCGCCACCATCCCGTCTCATTCTCGAAATATCCTCCCGCCCGGAACAGCGCCCTTTCGCTGAAATGCGGTCCCATGATCTGCAGCGAGAGCGGCAATCCTTCGCGTGAAAATCCCGACGGCACCGCCAGCGCGGGGATGCCGACGAGGTTCGCCGGGGCGGTGAAGACGTCGCTCAAATACATCGACAGCGGGTCCGCGGTCTTCGCACCGATCGGGAAGGCCGGCTCCGGCGTTGTCGGCGTGACGAGGTAGTCGAACTTGCGGAAGGCTTCGCCGAAGTCGTGGCGCATCTTGGCGCGGACCGACTGGGCGCGGCCGTAGTAGGCGTCGTAGTAGCCGGACGACAGCGCGAACGTGCCGAGCATGATCCTTCGCTTCACCTCGGCGCCGAAGCCTTCGCCGCGCGAATGGAAGTACAGATCCTCGAGCGTCGGCGAGTGCGCGCTGCGGTGGCCGTAGCGCACGCCGTCGAAGCGGGCCAGGTTCGCGCTGGCCTCGGCGTTGGCCACGATGTAATAGACCGCGATGGCGTAGCCGATCATCGGCACCGACGCCTCCTCGACGATCGCGCCGCCGCCGCGCAGCACGTTCAGCGCCTCCTCGAAGTTCGCGCGCACCTCCCCTTCGAGCTTCTCGACGGCCTCGCGGATCACGCCGAAGCGGAGGCCGCGCACGCCCTCGCCGAGGTCGGCGGCGTAGTCGTCGACGGCATGCGCCGAGGCGGTGGAGTCGTGGGCATCGAGGCCGGCGATCACGCCGAGGAGATCGGCGCATTCGGGCACCGTCTTCGTGACGATGCCGATCTGGTCGAGCCCCGACGCGAAGGCCACGAGCCCCCAGCGGCTCACGCGGCCGTACGTCGGCTTCAGTCCGACCACCCCGCAGAACGCCGCCGGCTGGCGCACCGAGCCGCCGGTCTCCGAGCCGAGCGCCGCCGGCACCATGCGCGCCGCCACCGCCGCGGCCGAGCCGCCCGAGGAGCCGCCGGCGACGCGCGTCGGGTCCCAGGGATTGCGCGTCGGGCCGAAGGCGCTGTGCTCCGTCGACGAGCCCATGGCGAACTCGTCGAGGTTCGTCTTGCCGACGATCGAGGCGCCGGCGGCGCGCAGGCGCGCGACGGCGGTGGCGTCGAAGGGCGAGACGAAATTCGACAGGATGCGCGACGCGCACGTCGTCGGCATGTCCGTGGTGACGATGTTGTCCTTGATCGCCACCGGCTGTCCGTCGGGCGCGCTCGGGGGCACGTGCAGGAACGCGTTCAGGCGATCGTTGCGGATCGCCGCGAGCGAGGCCTCGACGATCTCGCGCGGCGACGCCTGCGCGCGCGCCTCGGGCCAGGGGAGGTCGAGCAGCTCAGTCACCGATCACCTTCGGCACGACGAAGTGGCCGTCGCTCCATGCCGGCGCGTTGCGGGCGACGCTCTCGGTGTCGATCGACGGCCGAGGCACGTCGTCGCGCATCGGCGTCGTCCCCTGGCCGTGCTCCTCGAAGCCGCGCACGTCGACTTCGCTGAGCTGGTCGATGTAGCTGAGGATCTTCGTCAGCTCGCCGGCCATGCGATCGAGGCCGGCGTCGTCGAAGGCCAGGTGGGCCAGGGCGGCGATGCGCTGCACTTCCTCGCGGGAGACTTTCATCCGTGCATCATCTCCGCGAAGCGCCGGGCCAGCTCGGCGTCGAACTGCGCGCCGGCGCCGCGGGCGATGATGGCCAGGGCCTGCTCATGCGTCTGCGTCGCCTGGTAGCCCTCGGGGGCGATCATCGACTCGTACGCGTCGCAGAGCCGGATGACGCGCGACAGCAGCGGGATCTCGTCGCCGCGCAGCTCGTTCGGGTAGCCGCTGCCGTCGACGTTTTCGTGATGGCAGAGGACGATGCGGGCGATCTCGGGGCCGAGGACCGGCTCGACGACGACCGCGCTGATGACGGCGTGCTCGCGGAGAATGTGCATCTCGTCGTTCGAGAGGTCGCGCTTGCGGTAGAGCTTCTCGTAGTCGAGCAGGCGCATGCCGCAGTCGTGGACGAGCGCGGCCAGGCGCACGCTCTCAATCTCCGCCGGCGACAGCGCCAGAAACTTGGCGAAGGCCTCGGCGCGCGCGGCGACGGCCTCGCTGTGCCGGCGCAGCTCCGGATACTTCGTGAAGTCGGGCTCGAGCAGCTTCTCGGCCATGCGCGCGCGGAGGGCGTGCACCTCGCCGCGATCCATGGAGTGCTCGATGGCCAGCTGCAGCTGCCCGAGGAACGCGGCCAGGAGCTCGTGCGCGGCGCGCTCGGGCGGCTCGGCGAAGCCGACGGTGAGGTAGAGGCCGCGCAGCGTGCCGGCGGCGACGGGGGCGGTGAAGACCTTCTGCAACTGCGCCGCGCCGATCGGCGGCGCGGTCGTGCCGAACGGCGTGGTCACGTTCGTGCGGATGAAGCCGCCCGCTTCCCCGCGCTTCGTCAGCCAGATGTTCAGCTTCGACTGCAGGAACTTCGCGCCGTCGTCGGTGAGCGTGGAGCGCGCGGCGATCTCCTGCGCGCCGCCGAGGTGTCCGAAGGCGGAGAAGGAGGCCACGACGGCGCCGGGGATCAGGAGCATGGAGCGCAGCGCATCGCGGATGACGGCGAGCTCGGCCTCGGAGAGCGTCTCCGGCGAGACGGCACCGACGATGCGCTCGGCGGCCTGGCGGGCTTCGATGATGAGCGTGGCCAGGCGCGGCTTGAAGGAACCGGAGTCGCGGCGTGATGAGGGGACAGGGGACAGGGGACGGGGCGCAGGTGGTGGCGTCGCGATCGGCGGCGGCGGTGCGGGAGGCGCGGCCGATGGCGCGGGCGACGGCGGTGCGGGCTCTTCGTCCGCTTCCGAAAGGCTGATGTAGCGCAGATTGAAAACGTTCTTGTTCGCGAACAGCTCCGCCACGCGATCGGCGATCCTCAGCGCCTTCGGCACGTCCGTGCCGTCGAAGGCCTGTTTGCCGGCCTTGTCGCGCATGTCGATCACGCCGACGAGCTGGCCGCGCAGGTAGACGGGCGCGGCCAGGAGGCGCTCCGTCCCCGACTCGTACATCAGCTCGGAGAAGCGCGGCTCCGCGGCCAGACCGTTGATGAAGAATGCATTGCGGCCGCGGCCGCAGCGGTCGATGATCGCGTCGGTGCGGTCGGCGAGCTGGCGGAGCGTGCCGCGAAAGCCGTACTCGGTGATCAGCTCATAGCGGCCGTTGCCGTCGTAGAGGTAGAGCGCCGCTTTCGTGGCGCGGATCTCCACCGCGCAATCGTAGAGAATCTCCTTCAGCTTGGACTGCAGCTCCGCGACCTCGGGGTGCATGGCGCCGCAGAGTATCGCTCAGGCGGCCCGCTCGCGCAGCTTCTCGACGATTTCCTTCTCGCTGGGGAAGCGCCCTTCCTCCTTCTTCGAGAAGATCCGTTCGTTGTCGACGGTCACGTCGAAGATCCCGCCGCTGCCGCGCACGAGCTGCGCGTCGACGCCCAACTGCTTCTTGATCTCAGCCGCCAGACTGGAGGCTCGAGGGAGGTAGTTTCAAACGCCGCAATAATCGATTCGGATTTTCATAGTGTCTTCACAAGAATCGCCGTCACATTATCGAGCCCCCCGCGCTCGTTGGCGCGGTCGATCAACTCCTGACAGGCGCGCTCGAGGTCGTCCTTGTTCTCGTTGACGACGCGGAGGATCTCTTCTTCGGGAAGCATGCCAGTGAGGCCGTCGCTGCAGAGGAGGTAGACGTCGCCGGGCTTGGAGGCGACCTCGGAGGCGTCGGGGATTACCGAAAGTGCGCCGCCGAGGGCGCGGGTGATCACGTTGCGGAGCGGATGCTTCTCCGCCTCCTCCTCGGTGAGCATGCCGGCCTGCACCTGCTCGAACACCCAGGAGTGGTCGTTCGTGAGGCGGCTGAGCTGGCCGTCGCGGACGAGGTAGGCGCGCGAGTCCCCGACGTGCGCGACCGACATCGTGTCGTCGTCGGCCAGGCAGGCCACCACCGTCGTGCCCATGCCCCGCAGGCGAGCGTCCTTGCGCATGGCCTCGAGCACGCGCGTGTTGGCCAGCTTCACCGCCGCCATCAGCCGGTTCGTGGAGCGCTTGTACTGCTCGTCGTAGGCATGCGGCCACGTGCCGTCGTCTTCCTTCGTGTGGAGGATGAACTCGGAGATGGAATCGACCGCGATGCGCGAGGCGATCTCGCCGGCGGCGTGGCCGCCCATGCCGTCGGCGACGAGATAGAGCTTCGCCTCGTCGGCGACGAGGAAGGCGTCCTCGTTGTGCTGCCGCTGCTTGCCGACGTGCGTCAAGCCGTGAGATTTGATCTCCATCCCTCCTAGCCTTTTTTCGCGCGGCGGATCTCGGCCAGTGCCGTTTGCACCTCGACGTTGGCCGGGTCCCACTGCAGCGCTTCGCCAAAGTATCGTTCGGCCTTGGCGACCAGGCCGGCGCGGCGGCAGATCAGCCCCGCATCCTTCAGATAGACGAAATTGACCGGCTCTTTCTGAACGGCGGCCTCGATGGACTGCACGGCCTGGCGGGATTTGCCCAGGCGTATGGCCGCCAAAGCGAGGTAATGCTGGGCTTTGGCGTCGGCCGGATTGTGCTTCACGGCCATGTCGAAATTCTCGTAGGCGTCGGGGATCTCGTTTTCCTTCCACGCCTTGGCGCCCTTGGCCAGGTAGGCCTTGGCGATCTGCGCGAAGTCGACCGTGCCCCCTTTGCCGCCGCCGGAGCTCAGCTCGGAGTCGTGCTGCTTGCGCCGCGCCGAGTTCGTCAGCACATTGACCGCCTCGGTCAGCGTCTGGAAGCGGCGCTCGGCGTCGTTCTTGTCGGGCCCGGTGTAGCGGTCGGGATGGTTCTCGCGGGCCAGCCGGCGGAAGCGCTCGCGAATCTCCTGCTCCGATGCAGAGCGCTCGACCCCCAGAACTTCGTAATAGTTCACCTTCATTCGGAGAGTTATTTTTGGCTGCGCTGATTGAAGAGCTTGCGCGCCGTCGCACGCACGACTTCGGGGATGCCCTTGTCGTCCTTCAACCCTTTCAAATCCCGTAAGGTTAAACGATTGATCAGCGGGAGAACAACCCCCACCGGGCTCTTCGGATTGTGCACCAAGGCGTTGACGATCGGCGCCTTGGCCATCCAGTCGCGGCGCGTGCCAATGATGCGCAGAACCTCGTCGTCGATGTTGCGCATCGTGGCGATTCCCTCGATCTCGCTGTCGGTCATGCGGGGATTCCGCATCACCGCCGAGCAGATCAGTTTGTTGCGGTCCCGTATCAGGATCATCCGCTCCGTCTTGCCGCAGCGGAACGCCAGCTGGACTTTCTCCTTCGTCGTCATCAGCAGGATCTTGACGAAGATCGAGCGGTGCGGCGAGTCGTCCGGAATCGGCGGCAGAGTCTTCGGCGCGTCGTCGTCGGGCGCTTTGGCGAGCAGGTCGGCGATGGCGTCGTCGCTGAGGCTGAGGTCGGGCGCCTCGTCGTTTTCCGGCGGCGCCGGCGCCGCGCGGGCCTGCTTGTGGAAGAACTCCTCGCGCGTCTCCATGGCCCGCCGCCGCGCCTCGGGCGACAGAATCGGATTCGACAGCAGCGCGTCGAGGATCTCCGGCGCGCGGAGGATGCGGGCCTGGTTGATGACGATGACCTCCTGCAGCGGCGGCTCGCAGATGCCGGCCAGTTGGAGGACGACCTCGTCCGGCAGGGCGCGGTTGCGGATCAGCGCCTCGAGCACGACCTCGTCGTCGGTCGCGTGGGCCAGATACTTGAGATGGACGCCGGGGACGCTGTCGTCCGCGGCGAAGCCGACGACGACACGCGACGGCATCTCCGCGAGCGACGCGCGCGCCGCGACGGCGATCTCGGCGTCGGCGCCGAGGGCCAGGAACGCCAGCACCGGCACGAGGTCCTCCTGCGGCAGCGGGAGGTAGCCGGCGGCGATGGTCTGCAGCACCTCGCGCGGGTAGCCGCCGCTTTCGATGCGCTCGACGATCGACGAGGCGTTCAGCTCGATGGGGGTGGCGGAGCTCATGGGCTGGGATGGGGCTCGGCGCGCTGCCGCGCCAGGAGGTCGCGGTCGACGACGCGGTCGTGGACGACGTCGCCGTCGCCGCCGAACGGCGGCAAGGCCACATCGTTGACGGTGAGATTGATGCCCCCGGCGTTGCCGATGGTGCGGAAGCGGAAGTTTTCCTTCGCCTCGTACGTGGCGTGGTCGCCCTTGTGCATCTCGTCGTTGAAGACGGTCTTGCCGTCGGCCTCGAGGACGACCCAGGAGCGCGCCGTCGCTTCGACGTTGAGGTGGAGGACCTCGTCGGCGGCCGCGTGGACGACAGGCGCCGCCGCCTGTCCGGCCGGAGCGACAGGCGGGGGCGCCTGTCCTCCATGCGTCGTCGTGGTCGCGGTCTGCGCCTCCTCGCGCGCGGCGGCGTTGGTCTCGCGCTTGTGGCGCACGGCCCAGTAGCCGAGGACCGACAGCGCGGCCACGATGATCAGCGTGATGATCACGTTGCGGTCGACGCGCGCGTACCACGGCGGGATGCCGGAGACGCGGAACGGTTTCTCTTTCGGCGCCGGCGGCGGCGGCGCGATGAGGCGCTCGAGGTGGGCGGTTTTTTCGATGCGGTCGTCGCCGGCGGCGGCGTAGTTGTAGCGGTTGACGATCTCGTCGGAGCTCAGGCCGAGGTATTTGGCATACTCGCGGACGAAGCCGCGCGTGAAGACGGGAGCCGGCAGTGTGCGGTGGTCGTTGCGCTCAATGGCTTCGAGGAAGCGCTTGCTGATCTTCGTGGCGTCGGCGATCTCCTTGAGCGAGATGCCGCGGATCTCCCGCTCCCGCCGAAGCTCCTCGCCGAACGACGCCAGCTCGGAATGCGGGGCTGCTGCTTGCGGCTGGCCGTCTTGGTCGGGCATGAACGCGGGCATTCTACGCCGGGAGGAGGCGCTCGATGCAGCGCCGCAGATACGTCGACGTGCCTGGGTTGCTGTGGATGGCGCGGAGATCGTTGCGACGAAGATGGCGGAGCTGCGATGCCGCCGCGGCGCGCGGCGTGAGCGGGTTCAGCACCAGGGCCATGCGGATGCCGTAACGGCACGACCACTTCCGGTCCTCGGCCAGGAGGCGGAGCTGCTCCGGCGTCGCCCGCGGCGAGCTGGCCAGGGCGACGAGGTCCTCCTCGCGCAGCCGCGAGTTCGTCAGCAGGGCCTCGAAGACGGAGAGCTCGGGATCGAACATCAGCACCTTGGCCAGCGTGCCGTTGCAGCGGCGCGCTGAGCTCACGCGCTCGCCGACGGTGAGCCTGCTGACGTTGGTGAGGAGGCGCTGGTCGATGGAGCGCCGCACCGCGGGCGGGACTTTGACGTCAACCGAGAGGCGCAACAAGTCGAACCAATAGAGGTAGTGGACGAGCTTCACCGCGTGCGCCTGCGGCGTCTGCCGGTGGGCGACGAGGCGCAGGCGGACGGAGTAGAACGCGACGAGGCGCTGGCTGCGGGCGATCTGCTGACAGATCTGCGGAGTGACGTAACGGTTCTCGAGGACGGCCAGGGCCTCTTCCTCGAACAGATGATTGAGGTTGTCGGCGACGAAGGCGGCGAGATCGTCGCGGGCGAGGGACTTGATGTTTCGGGGAACGGTCATGCCGGAGCTTGGACGCGCACCGCGATGATCGCAAAGAGGATCGCGTGCACGGCGACGATGGCGAGGAGCGCGGCGGCACGCAGCGCGTCGGTCCAGCCGTCGTAGGCCAGAGCGACGGCGCCACATCCGGCCGCGAGCGCGCCCCACAGCGCCGACACCGCGCCGTGAGACCAGCCGAGCTGGTGCAAACGCTGATAGAAGTGGGAACGGTGGGCGTGGAACAGGACCTCGCCGGCAATCGCCCGCCGGACGAGGGTCACGGCCGTGTCGAGAAGAAACGGCGCGAGCGGCAGCGCCGCGGCGGCGAAGCTCGCTCCGTCGGCGGTGAGCCGCAGGGCGATGGCGGCGAACGCGAAGCCGAGCGTGGCGCTGCCGATGTCTCCCATGAAGATCGACCCGGTCAGATTCCACGGAAGAAAGCCGGCCGCCGCGCCGGCAACGGCAGCGGCGAGGAGGGCGCCGGCGACGTCGCCGTGCCTCCAGGCCAGCAGGGCCATCGTCGCTCCGCAGATGATGGCCTCGATCGAGGCGATACCGTTCAAGCCGTCCATGAAGTTGTAGGCGTTGACGACACCGACGATCCAGACGAGGGTCAGCGGGAAAAGAAGCCAGATCGAGCTGATCGCCGCGAACGGCAGCGACAGCGAGCGGAGGACGAGACCGGCCAGGACGGCCGTCCCCATGGCAATGGCCGCCTGCAGCGAAAGGCGGACGACGTGCGGGAGCGGACGCCACTCGTCGACGGCGGCGGAGATCGCGCTGGCGAGCGCGCCGGCCAGAACGATCAGGGCGCCGCGGTCCGCGCGCCAGATCGCCGCGGCGGCGAGGCCGCAGACGATGGCCACACCGCCGTTCCGCGGCGTGGGCATGCGGTGCGAGCTTCGCTCATTGGGGATATCGAGAGCGCCGCGGTGCCGGGCCCATGCCCGCAGCAACGGCGTCAGAAGGAGGGAGATGAGCAACGCCGCCGCGCACGGAAGGAGAATGGCCATGCGCTCAAAAGAATAGCGCGGCGGCTCCGAGGCATCGCGCGTGGCGGGCACGGCCGCTCTTTTTTTTCACGTCGCGCAATCGGGAACGCTATGATAATTGACGGCTCTCACAATAAGTGGAAAAACCGACCTCGCAACCACACATCTTCGATACCTTCCTGCTTCGGGTGGCAGGAGGGCGTGTCGCCATTCTCTTCGTCTTTCACGCCCTCGTCTTCGCAGCCTGCTTTTCGTTTGCTTACCTGGTGCGCTTCGAGTTCGCCATCCCGCCGGAGTGGACGCTGACGTTCAAATCGAGCTTGCCCGTCGTGGTCGGCCTGCAATTGCTCATCGGCGTGGTCTTCGGCTTCTATCGCGGTTGGTGGCGCTACGTGGGCATCGGCGATGTGATCCGGCTCGTCTTCGGGCTGAGCAGCGCGCTGGCGCTGCTGCTCGCGCTCTGGTACGTCGCCGCGCCGCTGCGCATCGACCAGCGCTTCACGCATTCGCCGCGCGGCGTTCTGCTGATCGACTGGGCCTTCGCCCTTCTCTCCCTGTTCGGCACGCGGGTACTGATCCGCGTCGGGAGGGACCGCTTCCGCACGACCGAGACCGCGGAGGAGCGCAAGCGCGTGCTGATCATCGGCGCGGGCGACGCGGGCGAGACGCTGGCCCGCGAGATCGAGCACCGGCCGCAGCTGGGAATGAAAGTGGTCGGCTTCGTCGACGATCAGCGCGCCAAGTGGGGCTCGCAGATCCGCGGCATCAAGGTCTTCGGGCCGATCGGCAACGCCGGGGTGATCGCCGACGAGACGGCCGCCGACGAGGCCCTGCTGGCCATCCCCAGCGCCAACGGCAAGCGCATCCGCGACATCATCCACCAGCTTTCCGCGGCCGACCTGCAATTCAAGACCATGCCGGGGATCGATCAACTCGTCAGCGGAAAAGTGCAGGTCTCTCAGCTCCGTCCCGTCAACGTCGAGGACCTCCTCCGCCGCGGCCGCATCAATCTGCCCGGCGACCCGGTCCGTGAGCTCTTCAAGGGAAAGCGCGTCCTGATCACCGGCGCCGGCGGAACGATCGGCTCCGAGCTGGCTTCTCAGGTCCTGCAGTTCGAGCCCGAGAGCGTGGCCCTCGTGGAGCGGTCCGAGTTCGCGCTGTACGAGGTGCGCAAGCGTCTCTCCCGCGAAGCGGTCTGGCTGAAGGAAAAGATCACCACGAATCTGATCGACATCCGCGACACGCAGACCATCGACGCGTTGCTGGCGCGCGAGCAGCCCCACATCGTCCTTCACTCCGCGGCCCACAAGCACGTCCCGCTCGGCGAGGAGAATCCGGCCGAGTACCTCCGGAACAACACCTTCGCCACGCGCGAGCTCGCGGAGCTCTGCATCAAGCGAGGCGTTCGCCGCTTCGTCTTCATCTCCACCGACAAGGCCATCAACCCCACCAGCGTGATGGGGGCCACGAAGCGCGCCGCCGAGATCCTCCTGATCGACGCCGTCCGCGAAACGCCGATGAAGATGACGATCGTCCGCTTCGGCAACGTGATCGGCTCCTCGGGCAGCGTGATCCCGCTGTTCGTCGAGCAGATCGCCGCCGGCGGCCCGGTGACGGTGACGCATCCGGACGTCACGCGCTACTTCATCCGCACCTCGGAAGCGATCTCCCTGGTCCTGCAGGCAGCCACCCTCGGCGATGCCGGGCGCGTCTTCATGCTCGACATGGGCGAGCCTCTCAAGATCGTCGACCTGGCCCGCGACCTCATCAAGCTCTCCAGCCACGCCGCCGACGACATCCCCATCATCTTCACCGGCCTCCGTCCCGGCGAGAAGCTCTTCGAGGAGCTGCGCATGGAAGGGGAATCGATCCATCCGACCGTGCATCCGCAGATCGTCATCACCGCGGCGCCGCAGCCCGACCCGCTCCGCGTCGCGCACTGGCTGGCCCGCGCCACCGCGGCCGCGCTCGACGAGAACGACACCACGCGCCGCCTCCTCAGCGAGCTGGTGACCGAGTACACCGTCGTCGGCGGCGAGCCGGCCCTGCCGGCCGCGGTGTTGCAGTCCACTCCCGTACTCACCTGATGGAGCACGCGAACACGGCAAAGGTCGTACGGCCGAGGGGGAGATCGGTCGCCGAGGAAGACGCCGCTGCGCAGGTGGGAGCGGCGGCGGGCGAGCGGGTCGGGCCATGGCCTCCGGTGGCCGCGATTGTCATCGCCGGCGGGTTGCTGATCCCGCTCGTCGTTTCCGTCGCCGGGGAAGATCCCTTCCGTTTCCCGAAGGATCTCGCGCTGCGCGCGGAAGTCATTCTCCTCGGCGGTGCGCTCCTCCTCGGCTGGATCTTCGGACGCCTCGAGCCGCTGCGCGTCAGCCTGCGGGAGCGATGGCTTGCCCTCACGCTTCTGCTCTGCGCCTGGACCGCCGTCTGCGCGCTGACGTCGATGAATCGTCTGGTCAGCGTCGCGCCGGCGATCCGCGTGCTGGAGTTCGCGCTGTTGTTCGTCGTGACGGTCGTATCGATGCGGACACTTCCGCTGTGGATCGCGGGCGTCATCGTTCCGCCCGCCGTCATCAACGCGGCCGTGTACGTCCTGCAGGAGTTGGAGCTGTGGACGCCGTTCGACACCAGCGGGGCGCCGGAAAAGCACCTCACCCGCACGGCCCTGATGGGAAATCCGAATTACGTCGGAAGCTACCTCGTGGCGCCGGCCGTGGTGGCGCTGGCGCTGGCGCTGACGCAGCGCCGGGGCAGAGTCGCATGGGCGGCCGCGGCGGCATTCCTCGTCGTGGCAACGTTCATGACACACACGGTCGGCGCCATCGGAGCGCTTGTCGTCGCGCTGCCGGTCATGATCGCCCTCCGTTTGCGTTCGGCGCGCACGATCGCCATCGGTGTCGTCGCGGCCATGATCGCCGCGGGCGCCGCCTTCGTGGTCTACCCGCCGCTCCACGAGCGCGTCAACGTCATGCGTGACGCGCTGAAGCGGCGCGATTTCGAGACGCTCTCGGCGGCGCGGGCCATGCCCTTTCTGGCTGCCGCCGAGATGGTGCGCGATCATCCGCTGACCGGCGTCGGGCCGGGCGGCTTCGCCTACAACTACTTCGAGTACAAGCTGCGCATCCAGGAGCGGCACCGTTCGATGTTCGGGTTCGGCGGCGCGGCGCCGGATAACTTCGGGGAAGTGCACAACGACCATCTGCAGGTGGCATCGGAGACGGGCCTTCCCGGCTATGCGCTGTTCGCCGCCGCGCTCGTGCTCCTCGCCTCGGCCAGTTGGCAGAGAGAGCGTGCGCCGTCGCTGGCGCGCGTCCTGGCGCTGCCGCTCGTTGTCTCCTTCGCCGTTCTCGCGCTTTCGCAGTTCCCGCTGGAGCTCGTGGCGGCGACGCACGCCTACCTCTGGGCCGCGGCGGCGGTCGTGGCGCGGAGGACGTCGTGAGGGTGCTTCGCGGCGCCGCCGCGCTGCTCGTCATCGCCGCTGCCGGCGGCGCGCTCTATGTTTTTTGCGTGCTCCCCTACCGCTGCAACGTCGTCAAGAAGGCCCGGCTCAGTTCGACCAAGTTCGCATTCGAGCAGGCCCAGACCCCTTCCGGCCGCCTCGTGGCCCGGCGGAACATCGACGCCTTCGCTCCCTGCATGAACGCGCTCTGCCGCGACGTCTCTCTGGACATGCTCGCCGCGGCAAACGACCGCGTCCTCGGCAGGCCGGACGAGGCCATCGGCCTCTATTTCGATGCCTTGCGCCGCGATGTACGGCCGGAGATCTACGTCAGCCTCGCGGAGAGCGAGCTGGCGCTCGGCAACCGCAAGGCCGCGGGCGAGCACGCGCTGCGGGCGACGCTCTTCAACGTGGCCATGCTCGCCGACATCGACGACGGCCTGCTGCGGGACGAAACGGCCAGCGCCCTCATCGCCCTCCACCCCGAGAAGACCAACGAAATCCACTTTTTCCAGACTTATATCCGGCAGCCTTAGGCACCGCGATTCGCACCAAGACACCTTTAAACAACTGTTGTATACTACGCGGCCAAATCCAGTTCTAAAACTGAGGAGGGCCTGATGAAGAAAGTGTCTGTCGTTTTTCTTTTCGCCATGGGGATCGCCACCCTGGCCAGCGCGCAGGCGACGCGCACGTGGGTTTCGGGCGTCGGCGATGACGTCAATCCTTGTAGCCGCACCGCACCGTGCAAGACCTTCGCGGGCGCGATCTCGAAGACCGCCAGCCCCGGCATCATCAACTGCCTCGATCCGGGCGGATTTGGCGCCGTGACGATCACGAAGTCGATCACCATCGACTGCACCGGAACGATCGGCAGCGTCCTCTCCTCCGGCGTTCAGGGCATCATCGTCAACGGCCTCTCGACTGACAAGGTCGTGATCCGGGCCGTGGACATCAACGGCGCCGGCACGACGCTCGGCACGAACGGCGTGAACTACATTCAGGCCGCGTCGGTGGCGCTGTACGACGTCAACATCGCCAACTACTCGAACGACGGCGTGAAGGTGTCGGCCACGGTCGCAGGCGGACACAAGCTCCTGCTGGTCGGCTGCCAGGTGCTGAACAATGTCCGCGGTGTTGAAGTGTTCCCGACCGCGCCGGCCACGTGCGACCTCGACGTCGACAGGTCGAACTTCGACAACAACGCCCCGGGTAACGGCATCGATATCGTCTCCGCGAACTGCACCGCGACGGTCCAGAATTCGTCGCTCACGCATAACGGCGGCGGTCTCCAGGTCCAAAGCGCAAGCGGATCAGCCGCCCTGAACAACTGCCTGATCTCCCATAACGGGACGGGAGTCTTCGGAGCCGCCGAAGTCCGCCTCAACAATTGCTCGGTGACCAACAACACGACCGGTCTCTCCGGCACGACAAAAGGGTTCCAGAGCAACATGATCATCGGCAACGGCGGCGGCAACTCGCCGACGACCAGCGTCGCCGGTCAGTAGTCCCGATTCCGCACTTCGTTCCGAGGGCCGGTCATCTCGACCGGCCCTTTTTTTGTCCGGCCCAACGCAGCCGCGCTCCATGGTACGTTCACTGAACTCTCATGGCTCTGACCATCGTTTACTCGTACAACAAACGCGGCCCGGAAGCGGAATTTTGGGAGCGCGAGGTCGGCGCGGCGTCGGACGATCGATACCACTTCATTCCCTTCAATCACGACCGCTATCTCGACTGGACGGAGTACAAGCGGGCCCAGCTCCTCGACAACCTCTACTTCTCCAAGCACCCCGGCCTGATGCGGATGTACGCCGACGTCCTGGAGGTGCTGGCGAGCAGCGGCGCCGAGGCTCTGCTGGTCGACAACTGCTTTCCGTATCATCCCGACTGGCTGCGCGACGTCGGCGTCTACAAAGTCCTGCGCACCACCGACGGGCCGCTGGCCGCATACGACCGCGATATCCCCTACGTGCACGCGTATGACCACGTGCTCTACCACAGCCCGGCCCACAGCCCGCGGATGTCGATGCGCGAGAAGCTCGAATACTGCGGTGTGCGCAGGTCCGACTTCTGGCCGCTGGCGGTGTTCGACCGCAACTTCGATCCGTCGAAGGATGAGACCAACATCCTCGGCGGGGAGCGCGACATCGACGTGCTTTTCATCGGCGGCATCGTGCGCAACAAGATGCCCCTTCTGGCCGCGGTCAAGAAGGCCTTCGGCCGGCGCGCCCATTTCGCCGGCCGCAACGATTGGCGCATGAACGCCTACTTCAACGCCAAGTACCGCTTCCCGGGCTGGTTCCGGCCCGTGTCCTTCGACGAATACGTGCTGCTCCACCAGCGCGCCAAGATCGGAATCGGCGTGCACAATCGCGGCAAGTACACGGTCGGCAGCTTTCGCATGTTCGACCTGCCGGCGAACGGGGTGATGCAGATCTCCGACGGCGGCGAGTACCTGCAGGACTTCTTCGACGTGGGGCGGGAGATCGTCGGCTACGACTCCGCCGACGATCTGATCGGGAAGACCCGCTACTATCTGGCGCACGACGACGAACGGCGCGAGATTGCTCTGGCCGGCTATCGCCGCACGATGCGCGATCACCGCATGCGCACGCGGCTGCGGCAGGGGGCGGAGCTGATCGAGCGTGGGCTGCGCGCGGCGGGGAAACGATGAGCGGGGAAGCGCGATTCGCGTTCGGCGCGAACTGGAAGAATTTCCTGGAGCACGTCGACGCGCGCCGGATCGCCGAGGCGGAGAGATCGCTCTTGGCGATGCTCGGCGGCCCGGCGGCGCTGCGCGGCAAGAGCGTTCTCGACATCGGCTCCGGCAGCGGTCTCTTTTCTCTCGCCGCGACGCGTCTTGGCGCCGCCCGCGTCCACTCCTTCGACTACGACGCGCAGTCGGTGGCCTGCACGTCCGAGATGAAGCGCCGCTTCGCCCACGAAGCCTCGCACTGGTCCATCGAGCGCGGCGACGTGCTCGACGCCGCGTACCTGGAGCGGCTCGGACACTTCGACGTCGTCTATTCGTGGGGCGTCCTGCATCACACCGGGCGCATCTGGGAGGCGATCGCAAACGCCGCCGGACGCGTTCGCGGCGGCGGGCTGCTGTTCATCGCCATCTACAACGATCAGGGACGCAAGACCCGGTTCTGGACCGCCGTCAAGCGCCTCAACAACCGCGGCGCCCTGGGGCGCTCGGCGGTTCTCGGCACCTTCATCCCCTACTGGAGTATACGCGGCGCAGTTCTCGATCTGCTCCGCGCGCGCGACCCGCGCCGCCGCTACCGCGAGTACCGCTCGGCGCGCGGCATGTCCGCGATGCACGACTGGATCGACTGGCTCGGCGGCTATCCGTTCGAGGCCGCGAAGCCCGAGGCGGTCTTCCGCTTTCTTCGCGACCGCGGCTTCGTCCTGCGCGATCTCACCACGTGCGCAGGCGGCCTCGGCTGCAACGAGTTCGTATTCGAAAAGCCGGAGGGCCTCAACGCTCCGGCACTGCCGCCGAGCGGCGCAGCCGGAATGCACGCGCCGTGATCGCCACCGCCGCCGGAATCGTCCATCCGGCGGCGACGCCGATCAGCATCGCCACCGCCGGAAGCGCGAAGCGCATCTCTTTCCAACGGAACTCGAGCACGGCGCTGGAGAAGACCACGAAGACGGCCAGGAAGATGGTCATGATGACCGGCGCCGCCGTTCGGAATGTCCACCCTCTCGACACGCCGACCGTCAGCGCGGCCACGAATCCGAGGATGAGAACGGCGATGAACAGCCCCTGCATCGACGGTGTGCGCGACGCCGACGAAAAGAGATGGTATCCGGTGTTCCATATATACGGACTGCTGTAGCGGTACGGCAGGGAGTGGTTCGCCGCCTGCACGAGCTGCAGCCGCCCATCGCCCTGAGAAACGGTGCGCTCGCAATATTGCGGGACGTTGTCCTCGGTCGGGAAATGCGGGTAGGCCGTCGGATCGCGAAGCGCCGCGATCATCGCGTTCACCGTCGAGGCGATGAACTGCCGCGGGCTGTGCATTACGCTCTCGACGAAGACCTTCGTTCCCAGATCGTCGCTCTCCTTCAGACCGACGAACCAGGAGATCGGAATGGAGGAGATGCCGACGTTGAACTTCGCATGCAGCGGATGGGCGTGAAGAACCGCGTTCAAGCCCGCTTCGTCCGTGGTGAGAATGTGATGGGCGATGGCGCGATACGGCCCGCGAATCGTTTCCGGCACGGTGTTCACGTTGTCGAACGGACCGATCGAAGCTCCGTCGTAATTCAGCGGCAGCACGGCGCTCAGGGCCAGCCAGCGCTTCGTGGCGATGCCCTGCGGATACGGCAGTTTCCCGTGATAGGCCTCGTCGAGCCGGGCCATCAGGACCCACGAGTGATCGTAGGAGAGATCGATGGTCCCGGTCTTGGGACGGTGGTAGAAGCCGACGAATGCCGCGTAATTGACGAAGGCGAAGCCCGCCGCGACGGCCAAAAGCCGCGAGCGCGACGCCCACGGCAGCTTTTCCAGCGCGATCACGATGATCAGAACCGGCAGCACGAGCAGGGCATTGAATTTGACCAGGTACGACCAAATGAAGGCCCCGAACGCGGCCGTGTACCAGAAGGCCTTCTGCGGGAACCCGCCGGCCCGCCACGCCAGCAGGACAAAGGTGATGGTGAGCAGCAGGAAATCGCCCTGCAGCCATTCCGGATAAACGGCCGAAGTCACGCCCATGCCTTGCAGACTGAGCCCGGCGACGAGCCCCGCAATGATGGCGACGGTGCGGTTGTACGCCCGCGCCAGCACGATCATGAAAAAGGCCACGCAGAGGAGATCGAATCCGTGCTGCGCCCATAGCAGGAGCCGATTGAATCCGTTCGGGTGCTGTCTCGCCGCCTCCGCGATCCAATGGAGGCTCAATGGCAGACCGGCCAGGAACGGATAGCCCGGCGCGGCGCAGAGGTTGGAACGGCGCAGCTTCAGAAGGTAGAGATAGCCCGGCGTGTCACCGCCGAGGTCATTGAGCGGGTACGTGTGGATGAAGAGGAGATGTCCGGCCGCCACGCATAAGAAAGCGAGCCATGGAAGGAGCATGCTGCGCTTTGCTTCGATCGCCGGCGCCGGCAGCGCTCCTTCCCCGGCTTGCGGCACCCGCCGATAATCGCCGCGCGAGAGCAATTTCTCGAGCAGCACGTACAAAACGATGAAGAGATACCGGCTGCCCATCTCCCGGATGCGCAGCTTCGAAACGCCAGTCAACCGTCCGAACCACCGGATCGGCGTGACGGCATACGAATAGCCGCGCACGATGGCCTTGAGCGGCAGTTCCACGGTGATGTTGAAGTGGTGCGAGAGAATCGGGCGGATGCCGTCGATGGTGGTCCGCCGATACGCCTTGAAGGCGTTCGTGACGTCGTTATAGGAGAGTCCGAACAAAAGCCGGATGAACAGGTTGGCCAGCCGGTTCAGCATCAGCTTGTGAAACGGATAATTGACGACATTCGCCCCTTTGACGAAGCGTGAGCCGAACGCGCAATCGGCGCCGCCGGCCAGCTCGCGGTAATAAGTGACGATGTCCTGCGGGTCGTCCGAGGAGTCGGCCATGACAAAGCAGACGACGTCGCCGCGGTATTCGTCGAGGCCCGTGTGCAGGGCATTCCCGAACCCCGGCGGCCGGAGGTTCGACACGACGCGCAATGACGAGTACTTCGATTGCAGCCACTCCAGGATCTCGTCCGTCCCGTCGGTGCTGTGGTCATTGACGACGACGATCTCGTGCGGGATGGACGCCTCCGTCAGCGTCTTGTCGACCGTGTCGATCGTGCGACGCAGATTCCCTTCCTCGTCGTGCGCCGGAATGATGACGGACAGGAGCATCTCCGTCATCGGTTGGGAACCTCGACGACGATGAAGGACTGTTGTCCGAAAAACCGCCAGAGTAGAGGAAACGAGAGATAGACGCGCAGGAGCATGAGGGAATTGGGCAAACGGCCTTTCGTGGTGAATGGGAGGAACCGCCGGACGACGCGGACGACGACGAAGCCGGCCGCTTCCGCCGCTTCGACGACGCTGCGGTCGTCCAGCGGCGTGATGTGATCGAAAAACATCCAGTAGTCGCGGTAGCAATAACGGATATTCGGCTGAAGAATCAGCAACCGTCCGCCTTTCCTGAGCACGCGCCGGATCTCCTTCAGCGTCTCGAGGATGTCGGCGCGCGTCAGATGCTCGAAAAAATTACTGGCGAAGGCGACGTCGACGCTCCCGGCCTCGACGCTCTCCATGGCCATCGACGGCGCGGTCAGCACCTCGACGTCCGGCGCGGCGAATTTGGGCGTGTCGCTGCTCAAATCGACGGCGATCTTGCGGCGGGCGTCGATGTTGTTGATGAACTCGCAATGGCCGGCGCCGACCTCGAGCACGGTGGCGTCCGCTGCTACGTGGCGCTGGAAAAACCGGTCACACAAGAGTTTCCACATCGAATCGCGGAACGCCTCTTCGCCGGCAAAGCGCCGCTGGTATGTGGCCGCGAGATCGAGATCCATCGTCAGAAAGGTGCATTATACCGAGCGGGCTAATGCCTCTCGCACGTTCTTTGGCGCGTCCAGTCCGGCCATCGAGCTCAGCTTTTCGCCGCGCAGCACCGCGCTGGTCGAGTATGTCTGCACGCTGCCGACGCGGGAAACAGGTGCGATCAGCCAACGCGGCAATGAAATGACGTGCGGTTTCGCCGCCCGGGACGCAGCGAGGGCGGCGATGATCTCGTGGATCGTCAGCGTCTCGCCGGCAACGTTGAAGATCTCGCCGTTGCAGGCCGCCTGGCGAGCGGCCACGGCGCGAATCGCGGCCACGGCATGCGCGACCGGCACGATGCTCTTGCGCTGTGCGCCGCGCGCGATCTCGATCGCCCATCCGCGCCGGACCATGGCCGCCAGGCGGGCCAGATTTCCCGGCGCGCCGGGGCCGAAGATCATCGCCGGCCTCAGCACGCATCCGTGCACGACGCCCTCGCGGACGCGCCCGAGGAGCCGCTGCTCCGCCTCGAGCTTGGAGCGGCCATACGGCGTGGCCGGCCGGCACGGCGCGAGTTCGTCGAGGGGCGCCTCGCTTCGTCTGTAAACGCTGGCCGTGCTCGCGAAGACGATGAAGGCGTTCGGGCTCTCCTCGGCGACGGCGTTGATGACGTTCTGCGTTCCATCGACGTTGACCGACCAGCATTCCCGTTCCGAGCCGCGGCGCCGATGGACGTACGCAGCCAGATGCACCACCACGCTCGCCCCGCGCACGAGCGCGCGCACGGCCTCGCGGTCGCGGATGTCGCCGGCGATCTCGGCGCCGCCGCGGGCCAGGCCGCGCGACGGAATCGACGATGCGGCCAGATCCGCGCACAGCGCGCGGCCGAGGTATCCGGTAGCGCCGGTGACGGCCCAGAAATCGGTCGTCATGGCCACGTGTTCACGCTGGCGCAAATGCCCGCCCTATCGATCTGCATGGTCTCGCTCAACTGCCGGCGGGTCGTCGAGGACTGCCTGGTCTCGCTGCGCCGGAGCAGCTTTCGCGACTACGAGATCATCATCGCCGACAACGGCTCGCTGGACGGCACGCTGGAGTTCCTGCGCGCGCAGCCCGATGTTCACCTGATCGAGAACGGCTACAACGCCGGCTTCACCAGGGGAACGAACCAGGCCATCGCGGCCAGCTCCGGCCGATACATCCTTTGGCTCAATACCGACACGATTCTCCGCGAAGACTCGCTGCAGCGGTTGATCGACTTTCTCGAAGAGCATCCGCGCGCCGGCGTGGCCGGACCGCGGGTCCTGAACGCCGACGGCAGTTTTCAACCGCAGTGCAAGCGCGGTCTGCCGACGCCGTTCGCGTCGTTCTGCTACGCGCTCGGGCTCGACCGCATCTGGCCCGGCAACGCTTCCGTATCCCAATATCTCCTCCGTTCCATCTCCGAGGACCGCGCCAGCGTCGTCGGCTCCGTGTCGGGCTGCTGCCTGATGACGCGGCGGGAGACGATCGACGCCGTCGGCCCGCTGGACGAGGCGATGTTCGGCTTCGGCGAAGACGTCGACTGGTGCACGCGCGCGGCGAAGGCGGGATGGGAAGTCTGGTACTGGCCCGGCAGCGTGATCGTGCACCTCAAAGGCCAGGGGGGCGCGCATTCGCATCCGTATCGCAAGATCCGGGGCATGCATCAGTGCATGTGGCTTTTCTACCGGAAGCATCTGCAGCGCGACTACGGTCCGCTCACGACCGCGTTCGTCGCCGCCGGAATCGGCGCGAGCTTCACCGCCGCGACAACGATGACCTGGCTGCGCCGCGCGACCGCTCGTAGAGATCGATCAGTCGGTCAGTGACGACGTCCCACGAGTAACGCCGGATGGCCAGCTCCCGGCCGGCGGCGCCCATGCGCCGGAGGCGGTCGCGATCGCCGGCCAGTCGGCGCAGCGCGTCCGCCATCGCCGCCGCATCTTTGGCCACGGTGATGCCGGCGCCCTCGGCCCCGGCTTCCGGGAAATTGCATTGCGGCGAGACCATCACCGCCGTCGAGTGCGCGAGCGCCTCCAGGACGGACATCGACAATCCCTCCCCTGCCGACGGCAGGCTGAAAAGATCGGCGCGGTGGAGAAGGTCGGACTTCAGGCTGCCGGCGATGGCGCCAGTGAACAAGATGCGGTCCGCGAAGCCGTCGCGCTCGGCGATCGGACGCCAGCGACGTTCGGCATTGCATTCGTCGACGCCGGCGAGCACGAGGTAGAGGTCGGGAATCTCGCGCTGGACCGCGGCGAACGCGCCGGCCAGTTCGTCGACGCCCTTCCACGGATGAAGGCGCGCGAGGAAGAGAATGACGACAGCGTCGCGCGCAATGCCGTGGCGGGCCTCGACGCGCGCGGCAGCGTCGGCGTCCGGCGCGGGGACATCGACGCCGTTCGGAATGACCTCGCAGTACGTCTCCGGCGCCAGCGCGCGGAAGGCCTCGCGCTCGGCCTCGGTCAGCGCCACGAGCGCCGCGGCGCGCCGCATGACCGGCTTCTCGAACAGCGTGATGTAGATTTCTTTTTTCCCGCGGCGGCGGCTGAGATGCGACCGCAAGTAGACGCCGCGCTGGTGGTACAGCAGCGGTTTGCCGTGGCGCAGCGCCGCGCGCGAGGCCGCGTACGTCGGATAGACGAACGGCATGTGCGTGTGCACGATGTCGGAACGCGGCACGAGCTCGTCTAGCGCCGCCTTCATTCCCGCGGCGTACGTGTAGCCCATCGAGCGGGAGAGATACGGCACGAACGGCAGCCATTTGCGCAGCGGCTCGGTGCGGCCGTAATAGCGGACCGTCACGCCGTCGATGACGACGGGCCGGCCGAGGGGGACGTCGAGGTCCTCGTCGAGATTGGCGTTCGTGGTGACGACCTCGACCTCGTGTCCGCGCGCCACCAGGCGCTCGGCGGCGGTCGACACGGACGCGATCGGCCCGCCCATGCGGTACGCTGGTTTGTACGCCGGCGTCACGTAGAGGATCCGCATCAGAACGATGGCCTGTACTCGCGCCGCCACAGCTCGAAGATGACGAGCGCGAAGAGCCGGTGCGAGTTCACCAGCCCGAGCTCCTGCCCGGTGATGAGCGCCTGGATGGCGCCCGGATCGAAGAGGGCTGGGTCGATCTCGGCTAGCACCTGGCGCATGAATCCCCCCCAGTCGCCGCGAAACCAGGCGTCGAGCGGAATGGAGAATCCCTGCTTGCGCGCGACATCGAATTGCGGCGGGAGCACGCGCCGGGCAAGCTTCCGCAGCAGGACTTTGCGCTGTCCCTTCCACGCGCGCAGCCGGTCGGGCACGCGGCCGAAGGCGAATTCGATGATGCGCGGGTCGAGCAGCGGAGCGCGGACTTCGAGCGAGGTGAGCATGCTGGCGCGATCCACTTTCACCAGGATGTCGTCGACCATGTACGTGCGGAAGTCCATCGACATGGCCCGTTGCACGGCGTTGTGGCCGATGGCGAGCGGCATCTTCGCGCGCTCCGCGGCGTCGTCGACGGCGATGCCGGACGGCGCCAGCAGCCGCCGCCGCGCGCCGGCGTCGAAGTAGAGGTTCGCGTGCGCCAGACTCCAGTCCATATCACGGGCACTCCCGATCAGATAGCTGCGTCCGCGGACGCCTGTCGGCAGCGCGCGGCCGACGGCGCTGGCCAGACTGCGCACCGGTGCCGGGATGAAGCGGCGGATCATGTCCTGGCGCCGCGCCCATTCGTAGTGGAAGTAGCCGCCGAACAGCTCGTCGCCGCCGTCGCCGCCGAGGGCCACCGTCGCCTCGCGGCGAATGGCCTGCGAGACGAGGTACGTGGGCACCATCGACGAATCGGCCATCGGCTCGTCGTATTGCCGCGCCAGTTCCGGCAGGAGATCGACGGTCACGGCGCCGGCGGGGATTTCGTTGTGATCGGTGCCGAAATGCGAGGCGATCTGCCGCGCGTAGGGCGATTCGTCGGAGACGCCGTGTCCGGGAAATGAGATGTTGAACGTGCGCACGGGCTTCGACGACACGCGCACCGCCATGGCCGTGACGAGGCTCGAGTCGACGCCGCCGCTGAGCAGGATCCCGACGGGAACATCGGCGATGAGCCGCAGCCGGACGGAATCGAGGAGCAGCCGCTCCATTTCATCGATCAGCTCCTCGTCGCCGGGAACGTGCCCGTCAACCGGCCGCGGCAGGCTCCAGTACGGCCATACGCGGAGATCGCCGGCGCGGAGGTCGTACGTCAACGCGCAACCCTGCGGCAGCTTATGAACGCCCTTGAAAATGCAGTGATCGAGGGGGATGTAGCCGAAGGCCAGGTACTCGTTCAATGCCGCCGGGTCGACGGCGCGCTCGAATTCGGGGTCCTTCATCATCGCCTTCAGCTCCGAGGCGAAGGTGAAGGCGCCGCCGGCGCGGCGATAGAAGAGCGGCTTTTCCCCCGCGCGATCCCGCGCCAGGAAGAGAAGCTCGCGGTCGGGATCGTAAAGCGCGAAGGCGAACATTCCGTTCAGCTTCTTCACGCCGTCGAGGCCCCACTCGCGATAGGCCTCGAGGATGACTTCGGTGTCGGTGGCGGTGCGGAAGGCGTGGCCGAGCGCGCGCAGCTCCTCGCGCAGCTCGAGATAGTTGTAGATCTCGCCGTTGAAGGCGATCCAGAGGCGGCCGCTTTGATCGGTCATCGGCTGATGGCCGGCCGGCGAGAGATCGATGATCGACAGCCGGCGATGGCCGAGGGCCACGCGCCGGTCGGGCGAGCACCAGAGGCCCTCGTCGTCGGGGCCGCGATGCCGCAGCGTGTCGGCCATGGTCTGCACCAGGGCGGGATCGGCGCCCATGCCGTCGGTGCGGACGATGCCGCAGATGCCACACATCAGCTTTTTCTCCCGGCCACGCTGCTGAAGACGTCGAGGTATCGCGCGGCGATGTCGTCGGCGGACCGCGCGCCGAGGGCGGCGCGGGCCCGCTCCGCACGCGTCCACCGTTCGCCGGCGCTCGCCAGCGCAGCCATCAATCCTCGAGCGATCGAGTCCGCCGAGGCTGGATCAACGAGCCAGGCTGACTGCTCGTTCAACAGCGCGCGGTGCGCCGGAATATCGGAGACGACGAGCGGCGCGCCGGCGGCCATGGCCTCGAGGACGACGTTCGGGCTACCCTCGAAAACGCTCGCGGAGACGACGACCGCGGCGCGTTTCATCCACGACCAGACCTCCGGCACGGCGCCGAGGAACAGCGTCCGATTGGCGATGCCGAGCGCTGCGGCCTTCCGCTCGGCTGCCGCGCGAAGCGCTCCATCGCCGCAAAAGACAGCCCTGGCGGCGCGGACGGAAAAGACGACCGCCAGCGCTTGCAGCAGTCGCTCGAGGTTTTTCTCGGCGCTGAAGCGGCCGGCGTAAAGGATGATCTCGCCGTCAGCGGGAGCGCCGTCGGCACGCTCGATTTCCTCCACCGGCACGATGTTCGGGATCACGTGGATGCGCGATTCATCAACGAACCGTCGCCAGTATTCGCGCCCCACTTCGGCGTTGGCCACGATGGCGTCCGCGCGTTTCCCGACTCGGACTCGCGCGGCGTTGAGTCCGTTGGGAGGATAGCAGGCCGCGTCGCTGCGCTCGCTAAGGATCCACGGAATACCGGCCATACGGCATGCCAGACCGGCCACGATGTCCATCTGCGTGAGCGTGGTGGTGACGACGTCGGGGCGGAGACGCCGCAGAAGCGGCACCAGGCGCGGAATGAGCGTCACGTCGTACTTGCCGAGGGGGCGAAGGCGATGCATGGTCGTGCCGGTGGCGGCAAGACGCGCATCGCAGTCGCCGGCGAACGCCGTCACCGCGTGCACGTCCGCGTTTCTGCCGATCAGGCCCGAGGCCAGGCGCACCAACTGCAGTTCCGTACCGCCCAGCCCCATCCTCCAGATACAGTGAACGATCCGCATGCTCGTCAGGCGAGACGGCGCGAGCGGAGCACGAAGTTGTAGCTGATCGGCCAGTCCGGATTGCGATAGTGCCGCAGGACTTCGAAATGCGCGGACAGCCGCGCAAGCACGTCCCGCTTCCGGAACCCGCGCATCCCCAACTCCCAAAAATGTTGCCCGCTCATGTATCGCGGCGTGATCCCGTCGGGCTTGTGCAGGTAGTTGAAGACGTCCGCGGTGAACGTGAGATCGAGGTCGCGGAAGCCGGGAGCGAGGCGAAGCTGAATCTTCCGGCCGTGCACCGGCAGATAGACGATGGCGTACCGCGCCACGCGCGCGACCTCGGCGAGGGCCGCGTCGAGATACGGCACGGCCATGTGCTCGAGGACGTGCGATGCCGTGATCGCGTCGAACTCCCCGTCGTCGAATATCGACATCTCGTGGACGCTCCCCACCACGTCCGGGCCGAACGTATCGTCGATGTCGAACGTGGTCACCTCGTAGCCGGCCCACCGCAGAATGGCCGTGTCGAGCCCCTGCCCCGGCCCCACCACCAGCACACGCCGGACATCGCCGCAGCTGCGGATATCGCGGTACTGGCAGTAGGCGTTGATGAAATTCGAGCGATGGATCTGCGAGCGCCATTGCTCGCGGTCCACCGGCATCACTGCCGGCGCGGGAACGTCTTTCTTCATCACGGTCTCCGCAGCGACGCGCGCTGCGCCATCTCCGCGAAAAAGCCATCGCGCTGGAGGATTCGCATGAACGCGTCCGTGCCGCGATCGTTCAGGTGCAGCACGTCGGCGAAGAGTGCCGGCTCGCCGACGGCGCCGGCGTAGTTCCAGACGTGAAGGGAGGGATCGACGCGATGCACGCGCTGTTCGACCGCGGCGATGAACGGTCCGGCGTTGACGGCGCGCGCCAGGTATTGGGGCAGGTACGGACCGACCAGCAGACGGAGCTCGATGTTGCGTGAGCGGGCCAGGCGGACGATGCGCTCCAGAGCATCGAGATTCCCGGGCGTGGGATCGAGCCGCCAGGTTGGGGCGCTGCGGGCTCCCTCCACATCAGCCGGCGAGATCGTCGCCCAGTTCGACCAGTCCTGATCCGAGCGGCGCAGGTAGTAAAGCGCGCGCAGATACAGCTCGCTGTTGAAGCGGAGCAGATGGAAGACGCGCGCCGCCCGTGCCGCGATCGGATGTTCTTCCGCGTAGATCGCCCCCAGCCTCGGCGACTCCTTCGCGTACGTCTTCAGCTCCGGCGAGAGCTTCATCGGCTCGATCAGCGAGGTCACCTCGACGATCAGCAGCCGCGGCGGTCGATTGTGATCGAGATAGTCGTCCAGCAGGGCCTCGCCGATTTTCGTGGCCATGCCGTTGTAGCAGAGGCTGTACGTTCGCCGGCCGGCGATCTTCTCCACGACGGGAACGTTGATTGAGGTGACGCCGCGCGAGTCGCCGACGATGACGATGTCGGCGTCGATGCCGGGGCGCTGGATCTCCGAGAATCGGAAGCGGCTGCGCTGCACGACCTGATCGAGAACCGCCGACGCGAGACGGTCGCCGGCCAGTACGACCAGAACTAACGCCACGGCCCAGAGGCCTGCCTTGCGAAGCTCGCGCATCAGAATTGGAAGTAGATGAACGTGTTGCCGGAGAAGGTGCCGAAGACGAGCAGCACCCACACCGACGCCGCCACGAACGCCAGGCGCGCCGCTGCCGTCCTTATCGGCGGATGCGCCGAGACCGTGACCGTCTCGCCAGGGATCGGTGCGAGCACCGGCCGGCGCTGTTTCGGAAGGAACGTGGCCGCCTCGACGAATACCAGCCCCGCAATCAGCAGCACGGCCTTGATGACCAGGAACTTCTGCGGAACAGCGGCGAAGCTCATGTCCGTCATCGAGCCGATGTCGGTGATGACCTCCCAAGCCCGGGCGAAGGTCTCGGCGCGGAAGAAGATCCAGCCCAGACAGGTGAGGTGAAAGACGACGAAGATCAGCAGCAGCGCCGAGACGATCTTCGGAATACGGAGCGCGCGGACCGCGCGCTGATAGAGCGGCGACAGCAAGCGCTGCAGCACCAGATAGAGGCCGTGCAGTCCGCCCCAGGCCACGAACGTCCAATTCGCGCCGTGCCACAAGCCGCCGAGAAGCATGGTCAGCATCAGATTGCGCGTAGTCCGCAGCGTTCCTCCGCGGTTCCCGCCCAACGGGATGTAGAGGTAATCGCGCAGCCAGCTGGAGAGCGAGATGTGCCATCGCGTCCAGAATTCACTGAAGCTTTCCGACCAGTACGGGCGGTCGAAATTGATGCCGAAGTCGAAGCCGAAGATTCGCGCCAGCCCGATGGCGATGTTCGAGTAGCCGGAAAAATCACAATAGATCTGAAAGGCGTAGAAATAGACGCCGATCAGCAGCGACAGCGACGAATGCGCGGCCGGATTGGCGAAGCGGATGTCGACGAGCGGCGCGAGCGAGTCGGCGATGGCCACTTTCCGCACATAGCCCGAGGCGATGAGAGTCAGGCCGTCGAGCGTGCGGGTGTAATTGAAGCGATGGTCGCGCTTCATCTGCGGGAGCATGCGCGAGGCACGCACGATCGGGCCGGCCACGAGCTCGGGGAAAAAGACCACGAAGGTCGTGAAGCGCAGCAAGTCGCGCTCCGCCTTCTCCGTCCGCCGGTAGACGTCGATCGTGTAGCTCATGGTCTTGAAGACGTAGAAAGAGATGCCCACCGGCAAAACGATGCGCCAGGCGTCGTAGGTGACCGGCAGTCCGAGCGCGCTGCTCACGTGGACTGCGCTCTGGACGAAGAAGTTGAAGTACTTGAAGAATCCCAGCAAACCGAGGTTGACGGCCACGCTGAGCGTGACCAATCGCTTGCGAATGCCCGGGTCCTGCGCGTTTTCGAGAAGGATTCCGAGCGCGTAATCGAGAATGCTCGAAAACAGCAGCAGGAAGAGGAATCGCCAGTCCCACCACGCATAGAAGATCAGGCTGCCGATCAGCATCACCCATAGGCGGACGCGCCCTCCGCTCGCGAAGTAGGCGAGCGAGAAGAGCGGCAGGAAAATCACGAAGGTCCAGGTATTGAAGAGCATTTCAGATGGGATTGGCCGCTCGTGGCGGTGCCGCCAGGCTTCGTGCCGCCCGGCGGCCTCGGCGCAACATCGCGGCCAGGACTGTGATGCCCAAGAGCGGCGTGAGGAAGTGATAGACGACGAACATCAGCAGCGCAAACGTGCCGGTCCGGACGGTTTGGTAGCACCAGACGATCATCCAGAGGTAAAACATCAGCAGCGCCAGCGAGACGCGGCCGCGGCCCAGCGTGCGATGCAACAGACCGAATAGCGCCCCGATCAGAGCGCCGCGCCAGACGACCTCCCAGATCCCGAAGCCCATCACCGCTTCGGCGAGGACGCCGAAGGCCAGGCCTCCCCCGGTCCGGTAATACTCCGGGTAGTACCCGCGCGCATACCATTCGGCGGGAGTGTCCTTCGCGATCGGCATCAACTGCTGCGGAACCATGGCCAGAACCCCCGACCAGTAGAGGTTCGGCTTGGCCAGAAAGCCGCCCGAAAGGTTCTGAAGGTATTTGAGGTCGACGGCGTTGCCAAAGATGATCGAAAACTCGGTCTGCACGCTCATCTGGCTTCTGACGTCCTGCAGCGATCTGCTGGCGCGGATCGGGCCGAGCGCCAGGAGGGCGATGAACGCCGTCAGCGCGCCGGCGGCCGCCCATCGGAACGGGATCCGCCGGACGACCAGATGATAGGCGGCGATGGCCGCAAGCAGGATCGAGAAGAGCTCCAGCCGCGCGTGCGGCCAGACCACGCGCGAAATGACCGTCCACGCCAGAAAGGCGGCGAGGATCAGGTTGTATCGCCGGCGCCGGGCGCAGCAAAGCGCGATCACGAGCATGACCTCGAGGTTCAGACTCATCACCCGGACGTGCGCGGCGACCTGGCGTACGAACGGCGGCAGCCGTTGAATGACCAGATATTGCTCGAGGTACGACGAGGTGCTCATGTCGTAAAACCAGCCGAGCACCGCGAAGAACGCCGACGCGCCGATCAGAAGGATAGCGATCGCAGCCAGCGTCGACGCATCCGACTGCGGCACGTTCAGCGGCAATACCGTGGGCCGGCGGCCGCGCGCGAGCACATACGCGACGCAGAAGCAGGCCAGATAGACGACGTACCACCACGACAGCGCGCCCAGCGCCTCCGGCCGATGCTGCGTCAGAATCAGCCGCGCGTCCGCGTTCTCCGGAAACGAATAGCCGTTGGCGATGTACTGCAACAGAGGAAATGCGCAGTAGATGAAGACGATGACGGCGTAGAACACACCGATCTCGAAGTACGGAACGGCGTCTTCGATCCAGCGCAGAAACGTCACGAACGCGAACGTCAGCACGGCACAGGCGAGAAGCGGCCCGACCACGCTCCACACGATCATCTTCGGCCTGAAGTACGCGATCCCGCCGACGATGACGGCGACGAGCCAGAGAATCGCGGCGCGAGCGATGACGCCGGTCGTCGCCACAGAGCGCGCCGAGACGAGTTGCGTGGTCATACCGTATCAGGCGCCGGCGCCACGGCAGGCTGGATGCCGTGCCGGCGCCCGAGCAGAAGGGTCGAGGTGAGCATGATCAGAACGGAGATCATAAATGCCTCCGCCAGCCCGAACGGGCCATGCCGCGGGCTCAGCAGGAAGGCGAAGAGCACCAGCGCGCCATCGCGCGGCAGGGCCACGAAGAAGAAGGACATCCAGATCAGCCCGCGGGACTGGATCAACTGATAGATCCCGAGCGCCAACGCCTCAGGGATCGCCGCCGCCGCCAGCAGGACCAGGACGCCATAGCCGCCGGCGAACGCAGGTCCGAACACGCGCAGGATCCACGGGCCGCCGGCGACGGTGGCGGCGCACATGGCCACGGCTACCGACGCGCTGATGAAGACATTCAGCCAGAATGCGCGCCGGAACCCGGCCTCATCCCCCGTACCGCGGTGCCGGCTCAACACCGAGAACCCGACGTTGTTGATGAGATAGGGACCGTACAGGATGACCTGGCGAATGGAGTTCGCAGCGGTGAAGAGCGCGAGCGCGGCCATGCCCCCTCGCTGCCGCGCCAGAATCGCCGTCGCCAGCCAGATCGCCGGTAAGGTGCTGAAGCCGGTCAGCGCCGCGGGCACAGCGACATCGAAGAGGTTGCGCCGCTCGGAGCCGATCGACCGCAACTGCCGCCACGTGACCGGCACTCCCTGCCATCTGGCCTCGCCGAAGACGAGCGCGAGCAATACCGCGAAGAGAAAACCGCTGCTCGCGCCGATGCCGACGATGACGGCCATCAATCCGAAACGAACGGCCGCGGCGGCGCCGACCGCGAAGTAAACGAGCCCGCCGGCGACACCGGCCAGCGCGTTCTTACGAAAATTTCCGAACCCGGCCAGGATGCCGCTGCATGGTCCGGCAACGATCATGAAGAAGATCGCCGGGACGCCGGCCCGGACGAGATTCGCCGCGCGCACGTCGTGAAAGATGCTCGCGGCGATCGCCGGTGCGAGCAGGAAGGCCGCGGTCGCCGCCACGGCGGCGCTGGCGATCGAGAAGGCCAGACAGAGGGCGATGACCCGCCCGGCCCGCTCTTTATCGCGGATGTGGTACTCGCCCACGAACTTCGTGGCCACCACCCCCATCGCCATCTGGCCGACGTTCATGAACAGGAGGATCGTGCTCTGCAGGAACCCGTAGACGCCGTATTGCTCGCGCCCCAGGACGTTCGCCACCACCAGACCGAGGGCGAGAGTGCTGCCCTGATTGAAAAGCGCGCCGGTGACATTCCAGACGATGTCGGTGGCGAAGCGCTGCCACAGATGCGGCGAAGCAGCCGCGCCGGCGCTCACGCTCGCGCCGGCATGCTGATGCCGTTGGACCTCGCAAACCATTCCACGGTCCGGCGCAAGCCTTCCTCTAGCGTCGTAGCAGCCCGAAACCCGAACTCCTTCGCCGCGCGGCTCACATCCAGCATCCGCCGCGGCTGTCCGTTCGGCAGCGCCGCGTCCCAGACGATCCGCCCCGAAAATCCCGTCATCTCGGCGATGAGCGCGGCGAGGTCGCGGATGCTGATCTCCCGTCCGGCGCCGATGTTGACCGGCTCGGCGCCTTCGTATTTCTCGGCGGCCAGGAGAATGCCCTCCGCCGCGTCCTCGACGTAGACGAACTCGCGCGTCGGGGAGCCGTCGCCCCACAGCGTCACTTGGCCGTCGCCGCGCTCGCGAGCCTCGAGGAATTTGCGGATCATGGCCGGGATGACGTGGCTCGACTGCAGGTCGAAGTTGTCGCGCGGCCCGTAGAGATTGACCGGCAGCAGAAAAATACCCGCGAATCCGTACTCCTGCCGGTAGGCCTGCAGCTGCACCAGCAGCGCCTTCTTGGCGATGCCGTAGGGCGCATTCGTCTCCTCCGGATAGCCGTTCCACAGCTCGTCTTCGCGGAAGGGAACGGGTGCAAACTTCGGATACGCGCAAATGGTCCCCAGACAAACGAACTTTTCGACCGCGGCGCGGCGCGCTTCTTCGATGAGCTGAATGCCCATCAACGCGTTCTCGTAGAAGAAGCGCCCGGGATGCTCGCGGTTGGCGCCGATTCCGCCGACGACGGCGGCGGCGTGGATCACTAGGTCGGGCCGATGCTCCTCCAGGAACGCGCGCACCGCGGCGCCGTCGAGCAGATCGAGCTCGCGGCGGCGCGGCGAGAACAGCGCCGCCGGCGCCGCCTCCTCCAGCCGCTCGCGAAGGAAGCTTCCCAGAAAGCCTCCGCCTCCGGTGAGCAGGACGCGCCGGTCCGACCAGAAGCGGCGGTCTAGCACTGTGCCCCCACCGCCGCCGGCGCTTTCGCCGCGTAGATCTCTTCGAGAATGGCCCGCACGTCGCGGGTCAGGCGCCACTGCGGGAAATGCGACTGGAAGCGCGAGACGTCGCTGATCCACCAGATGTGATCGCCGATGCGGTTCGTCTCCACGTATTCGACGTCCATCTTCCGGCCGGCGATGGCCTCGCACATGGAGATGGCCTCGAGCATCGAGCAGTTGCTGAAGCGCGAGCCGCCCATGTTGTAGACCTCGCCGGCGCGCGGCTGGAGATAGAACTGATGAAAGGCGCTGACGAGGTCGTAGCTGTGGATGTTGTCGCGGACCTGCTTGCCCTTGTAGCCGAAGATGCGGTAGCGCGTTCCGCTGATCGCGCACTGCATCAGGTAGGCGAGGAAGCCGTGCAGCTCGGCGCCCGAGTGCGCGGGGCCAGTCAGGCAGCCGCCGCGGAACACGCCGGTCTTCAACCCGAAGTAGCGGCCGTACTCCTGCACCATCACGTCGGCGGCCAACTTCGACGCGCCGAAGACCGAGTGCAGCGTGGCATCGATCGACATCGACTCGTCGATGCCGCGATCGTGATACGGATGGTCCTCGGCGATCTCCCACCGCGTCTCGCGCTCCACGAGCGGCAGCTGATTGGGACGGTCACCGTAGACTTTGTTCGTGGAGGTGAAGATGAAGACGGCGTCGGGACAGTGCACGCGCGTCGCTTCCAGCAGGTTCAGCGTGCCGTTGGCGTTGATGGTGAAGTCGGTGACCGGCTCGCGGGCCGCCCAGTCGTGCGACGGCTGCGCCGCCGTATGAATCACGAGCGCGACGTCGCTCGCGCAATCGGAGAACAGGCGATCGACGGCGCCGCCGTCGCGGATGTCGAACGACTCCATCTGCAGATCGGGGGTGTCGCGCTTCAGCCGCGCCGCGGTGTCGGCGGTCGACGCGGCATCGCCGAAGAAGTAGCGCCGCATGTCGTTGTCGATACCGACGACGCGAAACCCTTCGGCGCTGAAATAGCGGACTGCTTCCGATCCGATCAATCCGGCCGCGCCGGTGACGATGACGGTCTTTGCCATAGTTTTCCTCAGGCTTTCGCACCGGCGCGAGACTCGGTCTCGGCCACGGCCATGTCGGCGTCGACCATGAGATAGACCAGCTCGCCGAACGAGACCTCGTGATGCCACCCGAGCATCGCCCGCGCCTTCGAGGCATCGCCGAGCAGCAGCTCCACCTCGGTCGGCCGGAGGTAGCGCGGATCGATCTCAACCATCACGTTGCCGGAGCGCCGCTCCACCCCTTTTTCCTCCAGCCCGCTGCCGCGCCATTGCAGCTCAATGCCGGCCCGGGCGAAGGCGAGCTCGCAGAACTCGCGCACCGTGTGCGTCTCGCCGGTGGCGATCACGTAATCCTGCGCCTCCTCCTGCTGCAGCATCAGCCACATGGCCCGGACGTAGTCCCTGGCGTAGCCCCAATCGCGCCGGGCGTCGAGATTGCCGAGGTAGAGCCGCTCCTGGAGGCCATGGGCGATGCGTCCCACCGCCCGCGTGATCTTGCGCGACACGAACGTCTCGCCGCGTCGCGGCGACTCGTGATTGAAGAGAATTCCGTTGACGGCGAAGAGACGGTAGGCCTCGCGATAATTCACCGTCATCCAGAAGGCGTAGACCTTGGCGATGCCGTATGGGCTGCGCGGATAGAAGGGAGTCGACTCGTTCTGCGGGACGACGGCCGTTTTCCCGAACATCTCCGAGGACGACGCCTGGTAGATGCGCGGGCGGATGTCGATCTCGCGGATGGCCTCCAGCAGACGCAGGGCGCCCAGCCCGGTCACCTCGCCGGTGTATTCGGGCGTGTCGAAGGAGACTTTCACGTGACTCTGCGCGCCGAGGTTGTAGATCTCGTGGGGATTGGCGATGCGCAGGATGCGGTTGAGCGACGAGGCGTCGTTTAGGTCGCCGTAATGCAGGACCAGACGCCGGTTCGCGTCGTGCGGGTCTTGGTAGATGTTCTCGATGCGCGCCGTATTGAACGACGACGAACGGCGGATGACGCCGTGAACTTCGTAGCCCTTCTCCAGCAGCAGCTCCGCCAGATAGGAGCCGTCCTGTCCGGTGATGCCGGTGACGAGTGCTCTCTTCATTCGCCCGTTTCGCTCACTTCGCGGCGCAGCCGCGCGATCTCCTCGGTCAATTGCTCGTACTCATCGAGCTTGCGCTGCAAGAATGCGGATGTCACGTCCATTTTTTCTTCGATTCCCTTCGGCGTCAGCAGGTAGAGGTAGGCGGACTTGTTGCTGCTCTTCTGAAAGTTGCGGATCTTCAGCCATCCCTTGGAGACGAGCGCTTTCACGCAGTAGTTCACCTTGCCGATGCTGACGCCGAGCTCGCGCGCCAGCTCGCGCTGCGTGGCGTCGGGATGCTTGGCCAGGTACGACAGGAGCCGGTAGCGGACTTCCTGGCTGGGATTCATGACGTGCGCGGGCTCCGCCCCCTTCGGTGTACCAACCGAGAGGGGAATCGGAGCGGACTGACAGCGTTCAACTGTTGAACGCGGCCATTAGAGCACGAGGATGGCCATGTTGCAAATCATGCAAACCATCACGCCCGCACGCGCCGCAGCCTCTGCTGCGGGAATTCCACCTCCACCGCTTTCCGCAGCAACGACACCGAGACGAGCAGGCGGCTTCCGCGCCCACTGCGGACCACCGTCCCGCGGTAGCCGGCAAATGCCCCCTCGGTGATGCGCACGGCATCGCCGGTGACGAGCGCCTCGACCGGCACGAGCGATGCGCCGGCCAGCTGCAGGCGCCGGATCTGTCGCAGCTCCTCGTTCAGCAGCGGCTGATCCTCGACTTCGATCATGCTGGCCACGACGTGACTGCGCAGCGCCGTCCGCCGCGCCGCGTCGTCGCCGCGAAAAAAGACGTATCCCGGAAACAGAGGGACGTGCGAGGTGCGCCGCCGGCCGGCGCGGACGACGCTCTTTTCACTCTGCGGCAGAAAGAAGGCCACCTCCCGCTCGGCCAGATAACGGCCCAGCACTTTTTCCTGCCGGCTGCGCACGTGGGCCACGCGCCACGGATCGGTCAAGTCGAAGATCATCTCCGGGAAGAGGTCGCGTTCTTCGGGAAGCAAGGGCATGCGTTATGCTGATTTGACCATGAATCACTCGCCCGATCATCCGGAGCCGCGCGACCAGAACGTCGACGTCGTCAGCACTCCGCTGTCCGTCTCGCACCTCGTTCACACGCTGCGGGCTTACGCCCCGGTGATCGTCATCTCCCTCGTCTCCGTCGCCGTCAGCTACGCAATCCTGGCCGTCCTCCTGTACATCCTCAGTCCCGAGCAGCTCTCCACGGCGCTGCCGTTCCGCCTCGAGTTCCGCGGCGCGGAAGAAGGAAAGCTGCCCAACGGTGTGCGCTTCTCCCCCACCGAGATCATCAATACGCCGATCCTGCTGAAGGTCTACAACGCCGACGACCTCGGCCGCTTCACGACCTTCAGTACGTTCGGCCGGTCCGTATTCGTCCTGGAGTCGAATCGCGAGTACGAGAAGCTGCTGACCGATTACCAGTCGCGTTTGAGCGATCCGCGTCTGACGCCGCTCGACCGCGACCGGATCGAGAAAGAGTTCGACGCCAAGCGGGCCAGCATCAGCAAGAACGAGTTCGCCATCAGCTACGCCCGGATCTCCGGATCGTCGAACATCCCGGAGTCGCTGGTGCGCAAAGTGCTGGCCGACATCCTCAATACCTGGGCGGCGTTCGCCATCAACGAACAGCACGCGCTCGATTACCGCGTGGCCGTGCTCTCCCAGCAGATTCTCGACGAGACCGAGATCGGGAGCAGCGATCCGGTGGTGGTCATCGAAATCCTGCGCTCGAAGATCTATCGGGTCCTCGAGAACATCGACGACATCAAGAAGCTCCCGGCCGCGGAGCTGATGAAGACGTCGGACCACGTGTCGCTGGCGGAGATCCGCATGCGCCTCGAGGACATCGTCCGCTTTCGCCTCGAGCCGCTGGTCGGCGTGGCCCGCGCCAGCGGCCTGGTCTCGAACCTTCCGCTGACGGTTCACTTCCTCGAAAACCAGCTCGCCTACGACCAGCGCCGTTTGCAGGCGGCGCAAGCAAACGTCGCTGCCACGCGCGACGCGCTGTTGATGTACGGCGCCGAGCAGACGCGAACGGTGGAGCTGGCCGGCGCCACCGGCACGCCGCGCCCGCGTCCCGGCGTCGAGGGCGAGACGGTGATGCCGCAGCTGAGCGACACGTTCCTCGAACGGCTGATGACGCTCTCCAAGCAGGCCAACGACTCGCAGTACCGCCAGAAGATGGTGCAGCAGTATCAAGACGCCGTGGCGGCGACGATCCCGCTCGATCAGGCCGTCCGCTACCAGCAGCAGGTGCTCGATCAGATCAAGACCGGCGCTCCCGCGCCGCGCTCGGACGAACGGGCCGTGCGCGCCGAGATCGCCACCGCCACGGCCGAGGTGCGTGGGCTGATCGGAAAGGTGAACGAGATCTATCAACAGCTGTCGCGGAACCTGAATCCGTCGACGCAGCTGTTGTCGCTGACCGGCCCGCCGACCGCCCGCATCGAGCGCGGGCGCACCATTAGTCGGCTGGCGACCTACGGCGTCCTGGTGCTCCTGATCTCGCTGCCGATCATCGTGGTGCTCTGCTTGTTGCACAACCGCGTCCGGGAGGAAGAGGCGGCGGAGCGTACGATCCGTCGCACGGTGGAAGAGCCGGTCTGACGCTACTGAAGATAGCCGAGGCTACGCAACCTCCGCTGCTCTTCCGGCGACACCGTCGATTCGCGCGGCGGCGTGCTGGCGAGCTTCCTGTACAGCGCTCGCAATTGATCGTCAAAGCTCGCCAGCGGCGTCGTTCCGGCGCGGTTGACGAGCATCGTCCGATCATCGGCGGCGAAGAGCTCGTCCGTGGCCGCGGACTTCCGTTGCGCCAGCAGCTTGGCAAAGAGGGTCGTCTCTCTGCGCGCCGTCTGCGGAAGCGCGTCGCCGTCTTCCCAGCGAAGGATACGATATGTGGTTTGGCCGGCGCAGCGGGCGGGCCCGACGCTCAGCGTCACCGCGTCGAGGCGTCCGGCCGGAACGCTCAGGCGGATCGATCGCCGGAAAGGAATCGGCGCGTCGAAATAGCCGAGGTTCGGCGCCAGCGCGACGGTCGCGTTCATCGCGCAGTCCGCGTTCTTCGCCACGTGCTCGATGGAGAGCAGATACGAACGGTAGTGGCGAAACTGGATCGATTACGAGACGCGGTCGCCGCCGCTCGCGTCCGCGACGGCAGTGCCCGGACCAGACTCCGCCGGCGCCGGCGACTGAATCCATGCATAGCGGTACACGTGGTCGAAATTCTTGATGTACCAGTGATCCTCGTCGACCAACGCCACGGAACGGGTGTAGGACGGCGCACCGGTGACGGCGAGCGAACGCTTCGGCTCCTGACCGAGCAGGCGTTGGAGCCAGGAGCTGCCGCGCTCCCCGGTGGCCAGCAGATCCTGGCCGTCGACGGCGTTCCCGAATCGAGCGCCCGCCAGCGCGGCAAGCGTCACTCCCACATCCATCGTCGAGACGGGAGCCGCGACGCGCCGGGAGGGAATGCCCGGTCCACCCAGGATCATCGGCACGGCAACGGTCTCGCGATAGATGTCGGCGTGTCCCACGCCCAGCCCGTGATCGCCGATCTGCTCGCCGTGATCGGCGGTCACGCAGAAAACGACATTCGTCCCCAGCCTGGCGGTCACGTAGTTGTAGAGCTCGCGGATGTGCTGGTCGACGCGGCGCACGCCGTCGTCATAGCGGCGAAGCTGCTTCGCGCGGTCCGACATCACCTCCGCCTTCCACGGATCTTCGGTTCGGTTGGGATCCCACCAGCGGTAGGGGTAATGGCAATCGAAGTAATGAACGAAGAGGAAAAGCGGTTTGCGCGGCGACGCGGCAGCATGCGCGTCGATGATCTCGCGCGCCGTTTTGTTGATGCGGTCGGCGTCGATGCGGATGTCCTGAGTCGTATCGTTCTCCGGCCCGACAAACGTATCGAAGCCGCGCGAGAACGCCACGCGGCGCCCGATGTGGGAGACGGCCACGACGCCGGCCGTACGATAGCCGGCGCGGTGCAGCGCGGCGGCGAGCGTGTCGGTGGACCCCCGCAGCGGCAGACCGTTGTTCGTCACGCCGTGCTTCGCCGGCACGACCGAAGTCAGCAGCGACGCATGGCTCGGGCCGGTTGAGGGTACGTAGGCATTCTCGAAAAGGAGGCCGCCGCCGGCGAGATCGTCGAGGAACGGCGACGTGGCCTGGCCATAGCCATAAGCGCCTAGATGATCGGCGCGAAGCGTATCCACGGAGATGAGAACGATGTTCGGCGGCTGCGGTCGGGGGGAGCCGGCGACGACGAGCACCAACGCCGAGGCCGCCAGGAGCATGGGAACCCAATGTTTCGGGCACATCACCGGTATAGACGATCGATGACGACAATCGTTGAACCGGCCGGGTCTTGGACGGCCTGCCGAATCTTGGCAAATAACCCGCAGCGCGCAGAGGCGGAGACTCATGTATGAAACGGTTCCTCCTCTATACAGTCCTCGGGGCGTGCGCCTCGTCGGCGTTTGCCGCCTCTTTTATCGTTCCTTCAGATCGCGAGCTCGTCCGTCGCGCTGACGCGATCGTCGTCGCCACCGTCCAACGCTCGTTCGCGCAGTCGGTCCATGCGAACGGCATCGAGACCGTCACCGCGCTCGACGTGAGCGAAACGATCAAGGGAAAAGTCCCGGATGTCCTGGAAGTGCACGAGCCCGGCGGTGAGCTTCCGGGACGCGCCGAGATCATTCCGGGTGTTCCGCGATTCCATGACGGAGATCGCGTCTTGCTGTTTTTGCGCCGAACGCCCGACGCCTGGGCCGTCGCCGACCTCGCCCTCGGCCACTTCACCTTCGTCGAGGACGCCGCCGGACAGCAGCTGGTCGTGCGCGCGACGAGTGAGGTCGTCGGATGGGACCCGAACGGCACGCCGCATGTCGAGCCCCGGCGCGAGGCCAACCGCTTCCTCGATTTCGTGCGCACCGAGGCGCGCGGCGGCATGGGCATCCGCAACTACGAAGTGCCGTGGTCGCCGCTCGCAACGCCGCGGGAAGGCCGCGGAAAGATGCGTCCGGGCGCAGACGCCGCGATCGCGCCGAACGCAACGTACAGCGCCACGTCGTACACCTCCGAGCTCTCCGGCGCAGGAAGCCCGGGCAGCCGCTGGAACGTTTTTCCGTCTCCGGTCGCGTTGTACACCGGCTCCGGCTCGACAGGCTCGGCGGTGAGCTCCACGCAGGCGGCGATTGCAGCGTGGGACAACGACTGTCCGTCCAACATCAACTACACGTACGGCGGCAACGACCCGTGCTCGCCGTCATGCCACAACAGCGGCCTGGCCGCAGCGGATGGACTGAATACCGTCTTGTGGGAGCGCGACCTCTCGCAATACGGCATCAGCCCCTTCAGCTGCAACGGAGGCTCTTACGGCGGCACACTCGGAATCGGCGGCATCACCTCCGCGTCGTCCCAGCACACCGGGCCGAACGGCGAGACGTTCTGGACGACGAAGGAAGGCGACGTCGAGATGAACCGCGGCGTCCTGGCCTGCACCGCCCTCGGCAGCAACTTGAACAGCGCGGTGACGCATGAAGTCGGGCACACCCTCGGCTTCCGGCATTCCGACCAGACGCGCGCCGACAATCCGAGCGTCCCGTGCGGCAGCGATCCGTCGCTGGAGTGCTCCAGCACCGCGATCATGACCTCCACCGTGCCGAACGGGATCGCCGGCGTGCTTCAGCCGTGGGACCAGCATGCAGCCGCCGCCGTCTATCCGGGCGGCTCGTGCGCGCCGCCGCCGCCGCCCTCCGTCATCCGCGATCTGAACGGCGACAGCAACTCCGATCTACTGTGGCGTAACACGTCGACGGGCGACGTCATGGTTTGGTACATGAACGGGACCAGCATGATCTCTTCAGGCAGCCTCGGGCGCGTTGCTCTCAACTATCAATTGGCGTGTGCCGCGGACTTCAACGGCGACGGACTGACGGACCTGGTGTGGCACGACCCGAGCACCGGCGTCGGCTCGATCTGGCACATGAGCGGAACGACGCTCCTCTCCAACGTCGCCCTGCCGCAATCACCGGTCAACTGGGTGATCGAAGGCTGCGCCGATTTCAATCATGACGGGCACACCGACATCGTCTTCCACGACCACAACACCGGCTACGCCTACATCTGGTTCATGAACGACTACAACAAGATCGGATCGCAGGTGTTCGCCTTCAATCCCGATCCGTCGAACTGGCACATGGTCGGCGCGGGCGACTTCGACGGCGACGGCAACTTCGACGTCCTATGGCGAAACTTCCTCTTCGGCACCAACAACATCATGCACATGAACGGCCCCAGCGCGTTGAGCATGATCGCCATTGGAACAACCGATCCCAGCTATGAATGCGCCGCCATCGCCGATTACAACCGCGACGGCGTCTCCGATATCTGGTGGCGGAACAAGGTCAACGGCACTCCCGGCGTTTTCCTGATGCGTAACAACACGGTCTATCAGCTCATCGGCGGAAGCTACTTGCCCGATCCTAACTGGCACGGCACCGGTCCGCGATAGGAGATCTGCCCATGTCCAAATCGATCGTCCTCTCCTTCCTGCTGATCGTTTCGGCTGCAGCCGCCGTGGCCGACGATCCCCCCTGTCCCTGCTTCACCACCGGGCTGATGTGGATCGCCGACGCCTGCGAGACCTGGAACTGCGCGGCCTCGGCAATGGTGCTCGCCAACGGCGACCCGCATGTGCTGGTGATCCCGACGGCAAGCAACAATTTCAAGTGGGTCGTGTTGCGGCGGGTGGTGAGCGGCAGCGTGGCCATCTCGCCCGACACGCCGTTTGTGGTACAGAGCTTCCAGTCGATGCCGGACGGCACCGCGCACTTCGGCGCGATCGGCAATGACCGCGTTCCGATGATGCTGACGACGGCGGACGGCGACGTTCTCGTGGTCGCCCTGCGCGAGCCGCAGCACCCTCGCGTCGTCAAGCACTGAGGCTCGGTCTCTAAGCCACCACGCCCGGCGACTGATCGAGCACGCGCAGCAGGTACTCGCCGTACGTGCTCTTCTTCAGGCGCTCCGCCTCCCGGCGAACCTCGTCCGCGGACATCCAGCCGAGCAGGTACGCGACCTCCTCCGGGCAGGCGATCTTCAGCCCCTGACGCAACTCGACTTGCTCGACGAAGTTCGCGGCGCCGAGGAGCGACTCCTGCGTCCCTGTGTCGAACCAGGCGAAGCCGCGGCCGAGCGTCTCCACTTCCAGCTGCGAGACTTCGAGATACCGCCGGTTGAGATCGGTGATCTCCAGCTCACCGCGCGGGGAAGGCTTGAGTGCCGCGGCGAAGTCGCAGACGGCCTCGTCGTAGAAGTACAAGCCCGTTACCGCGAAGTTCGAGCGCGGCTGCTTCGGCTTCTCCTGGATGCTGATGGCTCGGCCGGACTCGTCGAACTCCACCACGCCATACCGCTCCGGATCGTGAACGCGGTAGGCGAAAACCGTTGCACCCGCCGTGCGCGCGCTGGCGCGGCGCAGCGACTCGGTGAGGCCGTGGCCGTAGAAGATGTTATCGCCGAGGATCAGGCAGCTCGGGCTCCCGCCGACGAAGTCGCGTCCGATGAGGAAAGCTTGCGCAAGGCCTCCGGGACGGGGCTGCTGCGCGAACTCCAGGTGGATTCCCCACTGCGAGCCGTCGCCGAGGAGGCGCTGGAACAGCGGCTGGTCCTCGGGAGTGGTGATGATCAGGATCTCCGTGATCCCCGCCAGCATCAGCGTCGTCAGCGGGTAATAGATCATCGGCTTGTCGTACACCGGCAGGAGCTGCTTCGAGACAACCGAGGTGATCGGATAAAGCCGCGTCCCGGAGCCGCCCGCGAGGATGATCCCCTTGCGCATCATGCCCTCACCACGTCGAGGCCGGCCATGCCGCGCGGCACGATGTTGCGCGTGTCGACCGCCAGGCGCACCCGCGACCAGAGCGCCGGGTCCTTGAACTGCGAATGCGGCGTGGCGACGACGACGGCGTCGTAGTGGCCGAGGGCCTCGGCGGTGCATGGAATCGATTCCAATCCGAGGTCGTGCTTCCGTCCGCGCCGCGCCACGGGCACGAACGGATCGCAGTACGAGACCTTCGCGCCGCGCTCCTGCAGCAGCTCGATCAACTCGAACGACGGCGACTCGCGGTCGTCGTCGATGTCGGGCTTGTACGAGAGGCCCATGACCAGCACGCTCGCACCGACGATACTCTTCCCATGCTGGTTGACCGCTTCGACGGTGCGGTCGACGACGTAGCGCGGCATGGCCGTGTTGATTTCTCCCGCCAGTTCGATGAAGCGCGCCCACACGCCGTACTCCGCCGCCTTCCACGTGAGATAGAACGGATCGAGCGGGATGCAGTGCCCGCCGAGCCCGGGACCGGGGTAGAACGGCATGAAGCCGAACGGCTTCGTCTTCGCCGCCTCGATGACTTCCCAGACGTCGATGCCCATGCGGTCGAAGACGACTTTCATTTCGTTGACGAGGGCGATGTTCACGGCCCGGAAAATGTTCTCGAGCAGCTTCGCCGACTCCGCGACCTCGGGCGACGACACCGGAACGACCTGGTCGATGATCGCGCCGTACAACGCCGCCGCCGCGCGCAACGACGGCGCGTCGATGCCGCCGACGACCTTCGGGATGTTCTTCGTGTTGAAGCGCTCGTTGCCGGGGTCTTCACGCTCCGGCGAAAACCCGAGAAAGAAGTCTTTGCCGCAGGTGAGTCCGCGCGCCTCGAAGCGCGGCAGCAGCTCTTCGCGCGTCGTGCCCGGATACGTTGTCGACTCCAGGACGATGAGTTGCCCCGGCCGCAGGCGCAGCGCGATCTCCTCGGCGGTGATGCGGATGTACTTCAGGTCGGGCTCACGATGCGTACCGAGCGGCGTCGGGACGCAGATGAGGATCGCGTCGCAGTCGCCGAGGCGGTCGAAGTGGGTGGTCGCAACGGCGCGCTCGCTCGCGAACGCCTTGGCGATCCGCTCGCGGCCGATGTGGCGGATGTAGGTCTCGCCGCGGTTGAGCATCTCCGTCTTCGTCGTGTCGGTGTCGAAGCCGATCACCGGAAAGCCTGCCTCTTCGAAGAGGAGGACGAGCGGCAGCCCGACGTAGCCGAGCCCGATCACGCCGACGCGCGCAGTGCGATCGCGAATGGCATCAAGCAACACCGTAGTACTCCTTGTACCACTCCACGAAGCGGCCGATGCCTTCGCGGATCGAGGTGTTCGGGCGGAAGCCGACCGCCGCATCGAGCTCGCCGACGTCGGCCATCGTCGACGGTACGTCGCCGGGCTGCATCGGCATCAGGTTCATCTGCGCTTTCCGCCCCAGGGCCTCTTCGAGCGCGGCGATGAAGTCGAGCAGCGGCACCGGGCGGTTGTTGCCGATGTTGAAGACGCGGTACGGCGCGAAGCTCCGGGCCGGGTCGGGAGCGTCGCCGCTCCAGGCCGGATCGGGCTGGGCGATGCAGTCGATCACGCGCTCGACGCCCTCGACGATGTCGTCGATGTAGGTGAAGTCGCGGATCATGTTGCCGTAGTTGTAGACGTCGATCGGCTCGTCGCTCAGGATCCCGCGCGTGAAGCGGAAGAGGGCCATGTCCGGACGGCCCCACGGTCCATACACCGTGAAGAAGCGCAAGCCCGTGCACGGCAGCTTGAAGAGCGCCGCGTATGTGTGCGCCATCAGCTCGTTGGCCTTCTTCGTTGCGGCGTAGAGCGAGACCGGATGGTCGACGTTGTGGTGCTCCGAGAACGGCTGGGCCGTGTTCGCGCCATAGACGGAGCTCGACGAGGCGAAGACGAGATGCTCAACGCCGTTGTGGCGCGAGCCCTCCAGGATGTTCAGAAAGCCCTGCAGGTTCGCGTCGACGTAGGCCTGCGGATTGACGAGCGAGTAGCGCACGCCCGCTTGCGCGGCGAGGTTGAGCACGCGCTGCGGCTTAGCCTCGGCGAAGACGCGGCGCATGCCGCCGGCGTCGGCGATGTCGAGGCGCTCGAATCGGAAGTTCTTCGAGCCGTGCAGCAGCTCGAGCCGCGCCTCTTTCAGTTTCGGGTCGTAGTAGTCATTGACGTTGTCGACGCCGACGACGTCGTCGCCGCGGCGGAGAAGCCGCTGGCACACGTGATACCCGATGAACCCGGCCGCGCCGGTGACGAGGACCTTCAAAGCCGGCGCATTTTACAGGGAAAACCCGGCCTTCCTGCCGTCGTTGAAGAACATCCTCACCGTGTCCAGCGAGTAGTCGCCGAGGTCTTTGCCGACCAGCTCCAGCTTCTTGAGGATGTCGTTCGTGACGGTGATGATGTGGCAGCCGATGTCGTCGGCCTGGAAGATGTTCAGCAGCTCGCGCGGGCTCGCCCAGATGAGCTCCGCCCGCGGCGCCTCGGCCAGGATCCTCACCGCCTCGGCCATGAGCGGGACGGGATCGCGGCCGGTGTCGGCGATGCGTCCGGCGAAGACGGAGACGTTCGACGGCGCGCCCTCCTTCACGGCGGCGCAGATGTCGCGGACCTGCTCGAGGGTCATCATGGCCGTGACGTTGACCTTCACACCGTCGTGCGAGAGGCGGCGCACGAGGTCGACGGTCGACTCCCGGCGCGTGTTCGTGATCGGGACCTTGACGTAGACGTTGTCGCCCCAGCGGGCGATCTCGCGCGCCTGCCGCTCCATCTCCGGGATCTCGTCGGAGAAGACCTCGAAGGAGATCGGACGGTCGGGGATGACTTCGAGGATCGAATGCGCGAAGGCGCGGTAGTCGGTCAGCCCGGCCTTGTGCATCAGCGTCGGATTCGTGGTGAAGCCTTTGATGTACGGGCGTGCATACATCTCCAGCATGCCGGCGCGGTCGGCGCCGTCGGCGAAGATCTTGACCTTCAGGGCCTCGACGCTCGGCCGCTCGCTCATCCGCAGAATTTCCTCCGCCGCCCGCACGATGGAGTCGACGCGCACGAACGCGCCCTCGGGCTGCCTCTCATCGTAGCCGTGATCGATGAAGAGGCAGCGCACGCCGGCGCGCTGGCCGGCTTCGATGTCGCGCCAGCGGTCGCCGACCAGGAACGACTGCGAGAGGTCGACGCCGTGGCGCCGCGCGGCGTCGAGCAGCGCCCCCGGCTTCGGCTTGCGGCAGTCGCAGGCGTCGCCGTCGTGCCAGCAGACGACGACCTCGTCGACCGGCAGCGCGGCCCGGAGCTTGGCGTGCATGGCCTCGACGGCCTCGCGGCTCTGCGTGCCGCGCGCGACGTCGGGCTGGTTGGTGACGACGATGAGGCGGAAGTCGCGCCGGCGCAGGCGCAGCAGGGCCTCGGCGGCGCCGGCGACGATGGTCATGGCCGCGGCGTCCGCAGGCGGATGCGGCTTGCCGTCGCGCACGACGGCGTGGTTGAGAACGCCGTCGCGATCGAGGAAGACGGCGCGCGTCATCGCGTCGACTCCCACTTCGTCTGGGCAATCTTCAGCTTCGGATGCGAGACGAGGAGGTGCCAGATCACAGCCTGAAAGGCCTCGGTATGCGGCGTGACGTTCGCGGCGTTCACCGTCGGGACGATGACGCAGGCGTCGGCGACGCGCGCGGTGTACCCGCCGTCGCGCCCGACGACGCCGGCGATCTTGGCGCCGACGCTCTTGGCGTGCTGCAGGGCGGCGACGAGGTTCGCGCTGACGTTGCGCTCGGCGTCGCCGCCTCCGACGGAGAAGACAAGCACGGCGTCGTCCGCGCGAAGCTTGCTGACTTTCAGCCATTCGACGAAGACGGAGGGCCATCCCTCGTCGTTCGTGCGCGCCGTCAGCTCGGCGACGTTGTCGGTCGGGGCGTAGGCCTCGATGCCGCAGATCTTGCGGAAGTCGTTCACGGCGTGCGAGCAGTTCGCCGCGCTCCCGCCCACGCCGAGGAGAAAGAGCCGCCCGCCGCGGGCGCGCAGGTCGGCCAGGAGCGTGGCCGTGCGCTCGATGGCGTCGACGTCGAAGCGGCCGAGGATCTCGGCGGCTTCGCTGAGGTGTTGCCGGACGAATTCGGACATTCGCTCGAAGAACTTACGATAGCAACACTTTCGTTCCCTCGAAGTCGAAGCGGAAGCGCACTTCCTCCAGTCCCGCCCGCCTCATGGCCTGCCGCAGCGGCGCGCGGTCCTCGGCGTAGAACATGAGGAATCCGCCGCCGCCCGCCCCGACGAGCTTGCCGCCGAGGGCGCCGTGGCGAAGGCCGAGCTCGTACCACTCGTCGATATGAGGGTTGCTCATTCCCGCCGAGCGCCGCTTCTTGTGCTCCCAATGCTCGTGCATCAGCGCGCCGAAGCCGCGGCAGTCGCCCTCCTCGAGCGCGCGTCGGCTGCGCTCGCCGAGCTCCTTGACGTAGTGCAGGTTCTCCAGCATGGCCGGCTCCATCTCCTCGGAACGCTGCTTCTGGTCGCGCAGCAGCTCGCCCGCCGCGCGCGCGAAGCCGGTGAAGAAGAGGAGGAGGTTGTCCTCGAGGTCGAAGAGCGTGTCCATGCTGATGGCCAGCGGACGGGCCTCGACCGTGCCGTCGGTATGAAAGTCAAAGCAGGTGATGCCGCCGTACGCGGCGATGTACTGATCCTGCTTGCCGACGGGCTCGCGCAGGCGATCGATCTCGATCTCGCACGCCAGCCGCGCCACTTCGCTCGGATGCAACAGGCGCCGCCGGTGCTGGTAGAGCGCGCGGATCAGCGCGGTGGTGAACGAGCCGGAGGAGCCGAGGCCGGTGCCGGCGGGGAGGTCGGCGAGCGTGGTGATCTCGATCTGCGGCGTGCGCAGGCCCATCATCCGCAGGGCCTCGCGAATGATGGGATGACGGACGTCGTCGACGGTGGGGGCGTGCTCGATGTCGGAGTACTTCAGAAAAATGCCGGGCGTGAAGGGCCGACTGATGGTGACGAAGACGTAGCGGTCGATGGCCGCGGCAATGAGCGCGCCGCCGAAACGCTCGTAGTAGGAAGGAAGGTCGGTGCCGCCGCCGCCGAGGCTGATGCGGAGGGGGCTGCGGGTCATGATCATGGATGGAACCACTCTAGCGTACGGCGCAGCCCGTCTTCGAGAGCGACCGGCGCCGGAAGATTCGCCAGCGTCCGCAAACGCCTTCCATCGAGCACGCTGCGCAACTGCTCGCCCGCCTTCGCCGGCGCGTGCAGCGGCGGGCGCTGCGCGCCGGTGATTCTCGCCATCATCGCGTGCAGCTCGTTGATCGACGTCTCCACGCCCGTGCCGACGTTGAAGGCGCCGCGGAGATCGCCGTCGAGCGCGGCCAGGTTCGCGGCCACGACGTCGTCGACGTAGACGAAGTCGCGCGTCTGCTCGCCGCTGCCGTTGATCGTGACCTCCTCGTCCCGCCACAGATGCGGCGCGAAGATGGCGATCACGCCCGCCTCCCCCTTCGCGTTCTGCCGCGGGCCGTAGACGTTCGCGTAGCGCAGGGCCACGCACGAGACGTTCGAGTACAAGCCCATGTAGTGCTCGACGCAGAGCTTCGCGCAGCCGTACGGCGAGAGCGGATTCGTCGGATGGCTCTCCGTCTGCGGCGCCTCGAGCGGCTCGCCGTAGATCGCCCCGCCGCTGGAGGCGAAGACGAAGCGCTTCACGCCGCCCTTCGCCGCGGCCTCGAGGAGGCGGATGCTGCCGACGACGTTGATCTCCGCGTCGAGCGCCGGATCGGCGACGGACTTGCGCACGTCGACCTGCGCGGCCTGATGGACGATGGCGTCGTACGGCGCGTCGCTCACGTCGCGGATGTCTATCACCCGCAATTCCGAGCCCGGATTCACGTTGGCCCGGTCGCCGGTGGAGAGGTCGTCGACGATCGTGACGCGGTCGCCGCGCGCGATCAGGGCGTCGGCGATGTGCGATCCGATGAAGCCGGCCCCGCCGGTGACGAGCACGTGCATGGCGGCGCGCATCATACCCGGCGCTTCGCCAGCCGCGCCCCCGCCCCGACCAGCGCGCCGAAGAGGAAGCCGCCGACGTGCGCCCACCAGGCGATGCCGGTGACCTCCTGCGTCCGCTGCGCCGCGGCCAACGCCAGCGCGCCGTTGAAGAACTGCAGCGCGAACCAGACCGGGAGGAAGACCACTGCGCGGATCTCCGCCATCGCCCAATAGACGACGAGCGGGAACAGCGTGACGATGCGCGCGCTCGGCCGCAGCACCAGGAACGCGCCGAGGATGGCGGCGATGCTCCCCGATGCCCCGACCGAGGGGACGGTCGACTGCGGGAAGATCATCGTGTGCGTCAGGCTGCCGACCGCGCCGCCGGCGACGTAGAAGACGAGGTAGCGCAGATGCCCGAGCGCGTCCTCCACGGCGCCGCCGAAGATCCAGAGGTAGATCATGTTGCCGAAGAGGTGCACGAAGCCGCCGTGCAGGAAGAGCGAGGTGACGAGGGTGAGCGCGACGTGGAGAGGCGTCGTGCCGAACGCCGCCGGATGCACGAAGCGCGCGGGGATGAAGCCGAAGGCGTCGATGAGCGGCTCCGTGCGCGCGCCGAGGATGATCTGGGCGATGAAGAGCGCGGCGTTGACGAGGACGAGAGATCGCGTGACGACGGGCGTCGTGGCCAGCGGAAGCGTCTGTCGCAGCGGGATCACAGCGCGCTAATTATTGCCCGCACCACCTCCGCCAGTTGCTCCCGCGTCAGCTCGGGATAGATCGGGATGGCCAGCGTTTCCTTTGCCGCGGCGTCCGAGTTCGGGAACGAGTCGCGCGCAGTCGGCACGCAGTCGCGGAAGCACTCCTGCTGGGGCAGCGTCAGCGGGTAGTAGACCTCGCATCCGATGCCGGCGCTCTTCAGGTGGGCCATGACCTGGTCGCGCCGGCCGTCGGGAAACCGCACGATGTACTGGTTGTAGATGTGCCTTCGCCGCGGCAGCTCGCGCGGCAGGATCACGCGCTCGCCGGCGCCTGACTCGGCGAACAGCTCGCCGTAGATCTCGGCGTTGCGCCGCCGCCCTTCGCTCCAGCGGTCGAGGTGCGGCAGCTTCACGTGCAGGATGGCCGCCTGCAGCGCGTCGATGCGGAAGTTGCCGCCGACGTAGCGGTGGTAGTACTTCGGGCGCATGCCGTGGACGCGGTAGTCGGCGAGGCGGTCGTAGAGCGCGTCGTCGTTCGTCGTGACCGCGCCGGCGTCGCCGAACGCGCCGAGGTTCTTCGACGGGAAAAAGGAGAAGCAGCCCATCGCCCCCATCGCGCCGGCACGGATGCCGTCGTACTCCGCGCCCACCGCCTGCGCCGCGTCCTCGACCACCGGAATCTCGTGCCGGCGGGCGATGGCGTTGATCTCCTCCATCGCCGCGCACTGGCCGTAGAGATGAACGGGCATGATGGCCCGCGTCTTCGGCGTGATGCGCGCGGCGATCTGCGCTGGGTCGATGTTGTAGTCGTCGAGGCGGATGTCGACGAAGACCGGCACGGCGCCGAGGCGGTCGACCACGCCGGCGGTGGCGAAGAACGAGTAGGCCGGGACGATGACCTCGTCGCCGGGCTTGACCCCGAGGACCATCAGAGCGACGAGAAGGGCGTCGGTGCCGGAGGAGACGCCGACGGCGTGCTTGCTCTGGCAGTAGACGGCGAAGTCGCGCTCGAAGTCGTCGACGCGCTTGCCGAGGATGAACATCTGCGACTCGTACACCTCGTTCGTGACGCGGAGGACCTCGTCGCGGATCGCGGCGTACTGCTGCTTGAGGTCGAGCAGAGGGACGGGCATGGCGGCGCGGACTATATCTGACGAGGGGACAGGGCGCAGGGCACGGGTCACAGCGACGTTTTGGCGAGATGGCCCGTATTAGCCATCGACAACCTGTCCCCCATCCCCTGTCCCCCGTGACCTGATGCGATTAGTGTGTTCATTTACCGTGCACCATTTTCATGCGCTAATCGCATAAAATTACTAGACACTCTTTCCCCGGCGCGCGTATCACCGCCCGAAATGACGGTACACACAAGGAGAAAAGAGATGTTGAAGCGCATTCCCGCAGTTCTTGCCCTGGCGCTGCTGCCCCTCACGGCCGGCGCCGCCACGATCATCATTCCCGCCGCCGGCACCGGCCCGGGCGCCGGCAACAGCCGCTGGTCGTCCGAGCTGATCGTGCACAACGCCGGCTCCACGCCGGTCGACATCAGCATGAGATACCACGACGCCAGCGGCGCGTCGGCCGCGAAGCCGGCCACCATCGCCGCACGCACCACCGTCACGACCGCCGACATCGTCAAGAACGTCTTCGGCCTCGACAGCGGCACCGGCGCGATCACCATCGACGTCGACGACAGCCGCGCCAGCAATCTGGCCGTGACGTCGCGCACGTTCAACACGTCGTCGAACGGCGTGTTCGGCCAGGACATCCCCGCCGTGAACGCCGACGACGCCTCCGCCGCCGGCGACCTCGCCGTCCTCGAAGGCCCGGCCTCGGCCACGGACTTCCGCTTCAACTTCGGCGCCTACGCGGTCAACGACGCCTCGGTTCGCTGGGAGCTCGTGCGCGCCGACGGCACGATCGCCGCGACCAAGGACGTCGACTACACGGGCGGCACGCAGTTCCAGTACAACGGCGGCGTCTCCACGCTCCTCGGCGTCACGCCCGCCGACGGCGACGTCGTCTACGCCAACGTCACGAAGGGCAAAGTCGTCACGTACGGAAGCGCCGTGAACAACGCCAGCGGCGATCCGACGTTCGTCCCCGGCATCCATGCGCGCGCCGACTCGCACATCGCCTTCGGCGTCGACCTCAACGGCGACGGCGTCATCGACATCATCGACGCGAACAACGACGGCGTGCTCGACCGGCCGATCGACCTCTACACGATCGGCTTCCCGAACTACTTCCACGTGGTCGTGCTCGGCAAGCCGGCCACGAACGTGAAGGTCGAGCTGGTCGACCAGAGCATCAAGGACATCCTCCTGCTCGACGACAAGGGCGAGATCGAGTGGGCGCCGTCCTCGACGCTGCGCGGGACGTCGCTCTCGCTCAAGCTGAAAGTGACGGTAGACGGCGTGACCGAGATCATCACGATACCGGCCGCGGTCAAGTAGTCGGATCCCGGTTCCCGCCGAGGGTGACGTGAGGGGCCGCCGCGAGGCGGCCTCTCATGTATTCAGGCGAAGGTGACGCGGGCGAAGCGGCGCTTCCCTACCTTTAATAGATAGGACTTGCCGGCGGCGGCGTCGATGGTGGCGCGGGAGTCGTCGATTTTGACGTCGTCGACGAGGACGCCGCCCTGGGCCACGAGGCGCTGGGCCTCCTTGTTCGTCTCGGCCAGGCCGGCGGCGACGATGACCTTGGTCAGGAACTGCTTCTCAGCGGAGGCCGGGAGCGTGACCTCGTCGATCTCCGCCGGCGCCTGCCGCTCGCTGAAGACGCGGCGGAACTCGGCGTCGGCCTCCTCGGCGGCCTCGGCGCTGTGGAAGTCGCGGATGATCGACTTGGCCAGCTCGCGCTTCGCGCTCATCGGCTGGTTCTCGCGTTTGCGCGCCTCGATCTGCGCCGGCGTCAGGTCGGTGCAGAGGAGGTAGTACTTCCACATCAGCTCGTCGGAGATGGACATGGCCTTGCCGAACATCGACTGCGGCTCTTCGCTGATGCCGATGTAGTTGCCGAGGGACTTCGACATCTTCTCGACGCCGTCAAGCCCTTCGAGGAGGGGCATGGTCAGCACGACCTGCGGCTCGAGGCCGTACTCGCGCATGAGGTCGCGGCCGACGAGGAGGTTGAAGAGTTGGTCGGTGCCGCCCATCTCGACGTCGCATTTGAGAGCGACGGAGTCGTAAGCCTGCGCGAGCGGATAGAGCAGCTCGTGCAGCGCGATCGGCTGGTGGGTCTCCCAGCGGCGCTTGAAATCGTCGCGCTCGAGGATGCGCGCGAGCGTCGCCTTCGCGGCGAGGCGGATCATCCCCTCGGAGCCGAGGGCGCCGAGCCACTCGCTGTTGAACAGGACCTCGGTCTTGACGGGGTCGAGGATTTTGAAGACCTGCTGCTTGTACGTCTCGGCGTTCTGGAGGATCTCTTCCGTCGTCAGCGGCGGCCGCGTGGCTTTCTTGCCGGTGGGGTCGCCGATCATCCCGGTGAAGTCGCCGATGAGGAAGATGACGCGGTGCCCGAGCTGCTGGAAGTGCTTCATCTTGCGCATGACGACGGTGTGCCCGAGGTGGATGTCGGGCGCGGTGGGGTCGAAGCCGACTTTGACCGTGAGCGGCTTCCCGCGCGCGAGCTTCGCCTTCAGGTCCGCGCGCTCGATGAGGTCGACCGCGCCCTTGGCGAGGAAGGAGAGTTGTTCGTCGAGGGTCATGAACCGCGCATTGTAGAGGAGCGCCGCCGTCCCGGCGGCTGGCGGGGCCGCGTCTCGCGGCCCCGCGAGCCCTCGCGGGAATTTGACACCTCCCCTCCCCGTCTGTACTCTGCGACTCGCGAATGAACACGAACGCTCACGTGCACCACCACCATCACCACCGCTGACGGTTGGGTGCCACGCGTGCGCCCCGCCGATGGGAAGGGGCGCCGACGAGCGAACGCAGCACGACGAAGCCTCTTCTCCGAACGCGGGGAAGGGGTTTTTGATTTGATGGCTGCGAAACTGAGATATCCGACGGGCGTCCGGCCGCTGCTGATCGAGGAGACGGCGCGGCGGCGGCGAGTCGAGGCGCGCTTCGTCGGCGCCCTCGAGCGGGCCGGCTTCGCCGAGGTCGTGCTGCCGATCATCGACTACGCCGACCCCTACGCTCCCTTCGCCGACCGCAACTCCGTCCGCCAGAGCTACCGCTTCGTCGACCGCGAGGGCGACCTCGTCGGCATCCGCTCCGACTTCACGCCCATGCTCGCCCGGGCTCTGGCCCCGTCGATATCCGAGGACGAGCTCCCGCTGCGCATCTTCTACCGCGGCGACGTCATCCGCTTCGAGGCCTCGCGCCTCGGCGCCAACCGTGAGCTCTTCCAGATCGGCGCGGAGATCGTCGGCGACGGCTCCGTCGAGGCCGACGTCGAAATGCTCCGCCTCGCCGCGGAGCTCGTGCGCGACTCCGGCGCGCGGCCGACCATCGTCTACAACGACACCTCCATCGTCACCTCGCTCGGATCGAGCGCCGTGCGCGCCGCGCTCGTGGCCAAGCGCATGAACGACAGCGTTCCCGGCGACCGCCGCGACGTCGTCGGCAAGTTGATCGGCGGCGCGGCCACGATCGACGACGTCGCGCCGTTCGCGCCTGACGCGGCGGCGCGGCTGCGCGCCATCGCCGGCGCGCTGATCGACGGCGACTTCGTCCTTCACCTCGACGACGTCGACGAGGCCGTCGGCTACTACACCGGCATCCGCTTCCGCGTCTACGCCAATGGCGGACGGCGCAAGGTCGCCCAGGGCGGCCGCTACGACAACCTCTACGCCCGCTTCGGCACGGCCGCGGCGGCCATCGGCTTCACGTTCACCATCGACGATCTGGACTGATGATGCGCATTGCCATTCCGAAGGGACGATTGCAGGAGAAAGCGCTGGCCGTCTTCCGCGCCGCCGGCTACGACGTGCCGGGCGAGGACGACCTGGCCACGCGCAAGCTCGTCTTCAAGCGCGGCGACATCGAGTGGATCTTCGTCAAGGACTGCGACGTGCCGGTGTACGTCGAGCACGGCGCGGCCGACGTCGGCGTGGCCGGGCTCGACCAGATCCTCGAGCACGACTGCGGCGCGTACCAGCCCGTCGAGTTCGACTTCGGCCGCTGCCGGATGATGCTCATCGCCGCGCCGGGCGCGCCGCCGCTGACGAAGATCGCCACGAAGTATCCGCGCATGGCCCGGCAGTACCTCGAGTCGCGCGGGCTGCGCGCGGAGATCGTCCCCCTCGGCGGCTCGGTCGAGCTCGCGGCGGTGCTGCAGCTGACCACGCACGTGATCGACCTCGTCGAAACCGGCGAGACCGTGCGCGTTCACAAGCTGGAGCTGCAGGACGAGGTCGCGCAGATCTCGCCGCGCCTCATCGTCGGGAAGAATGTTTTTCACACGGAGCAGAAGCGGATTCGCGAGCTCATCGCGCGGATCGAGGAAGCGAAGAATGCGAGTCTACAAAGCCAACTCCCCTGAGGGCGAGGCCGCCCTGCGCGAGATCGTCGAGCGCCGCGACGCCTCGAACGAGAACGCTCTGCGCGTGGCCGAGGCCATCATCGCCGGCGTTCGCGCGCGCGGCGACGCCTACGTCGCGGGTCAGATCGCCAAGTTCGACGGCGTCACGCTCGCGCCGGATGCGATCAAGATCGCGCCGCGCGCGGTGACGATCGGCGCGGAGATCGCCGAGGCCATCGACACCGCCCTCGCCCGCATCGAGGCCTTCCACCGCCCGCAACTGCCGCAGCCGTACCGGTGGGGTCCGGTCGCGCACCGCGTGCGCCCGATCCGCCGCGTCGGCTGCTACGTGCCGGGCGGGCGGGCGGTGTACATCTCGACGTTGATGATGACCGCGGTGCCGGCGCGAATCGCCGGGGTAAACGAGATCGTCTGCATCACCACGCCCGCGGCCGCGGAGCGCGACGAGCTGCACTACGTCTGCAACCGCCTCGGCATCGCCGAGATCTACCGCTGCGGCGGGGCGGCGGGGGTGGCGGCGGCGGCGCTGGGCACGGAGTCGCTGGCGCGCGTCGACAAGATCGTCGGGCCGGGGAACGCCTACGTGAACGCGGCGAAGACGCGCCTCATCGGCGAGGTCGGCATCGACATGACCGCCGGGCCGACGGAGCTGATCGTCATCGCCGACGAGTCGGCCGACGCCGCGCTCGTCATCGCCGACCTCCTCGCGCAAGCCGAGCACGGCCCCGACTCCGAGGTCATCCTGCTGACGACGTCGCGCGCGCTGGCGGAGGCGATGCCCGACCGCGCCATCGCCTTCGTCGTCGACTCGCTCGACGAGGCGGTGGCGATCGCGGACGGCATCGCCCCCGAGCACCTCTCGATCCATGCGCGCGACGCGGAGGCGATCGCCGAGAAGGCGCAGAACTGCGCGGCGATTTATTGCGGGGCGTCGTCGCCGCCGGCGGCGGGCGACTACGTGGTCGGCTCGAATCACGTGCTGCCGACCGCCGGCAGCGCGCGCTTCTTCTCGCCCCTCGGCGTGTACGACTTCGTGAAGCGCTCGAACGTCGTCTCGCTCACCGCCGAGGAGCTGACAGCGATCGCGCCCCTCGGCGAGCGCATTGCTGAATTCGAGGGGCTGCCGAATCACGCCAAGTCGATGGCCGCCAGGAGGGACGCATGTCTCGCAGCGTCGTAGCGGCCATGACGGCCTACACGCTGGAGCTGCGCGAGGCCGAGGTCAAGCTCAATCAGAACGAGTCGCCGTACGACTGGCCTCGCGCGCTGAAGGAGCAGGTGCTGGCCCGCGCCGTGGAACGTCCGTGGAACATCTATCCCGACTTCGAGTCCAGCGGCCTGCGCAACGCCCTGGCGAAGGCGTACGGATTGACGCCGGAGAACATCCACGTCGGCAACGGCTCGAACGAGCTGCTGGCGGCGACGATCGGGGCCTTCGTCGGGCCGGGGACGCCGGTGATCTTCCCGCGGCCGACGTTCACGCTCTACGAGAAGCTGGTGACGATCGCTGGCGGGCTGCCGATGCCGATCGAGTTCGAGCCGGACTCGGGGCTCCTGCCGCTCGACGAAATTCTCGCTCGCGCCAACGAGGACGCCGTCGTCATCGTCTGCTCGCCGAACAATCCGACCGGCGGCGTGCTCCCCGAGGGAGGCTTGCAGAAATTGATCGACAGCGGCGCGATCGTCCTCTTCGACCGCGCCTACGGCGACTTCGCGAACGACACCTTCCCCGCGCTGCATCCGCGCCTCATCACCTTCTCGACCTTCTCGAAGGCGTGGGGTCTGGCGGCGCTCCGCGTCGGCTGGGTGGCTGCCACCGCCGAGAACGCACGCGAGATCCGCAAGGTCAAGCTCCCCTACTCGCTGAACGCGATCAGCGAGATGGCGGCGACGATCGCGCTGGAGAACCGCGCGCTGCGCGACGCGAACGTGCAGCGCATCGTCAGCGAGCGCGAGCGCGTCGTCGCCGCGTTGCGCGCGATCCCGCGCATCAAAATCTTCCCGACGAAGGCGAACTTCGTCACCTTCCGCGCGCAACGCAGCAGCAAGGAGATCTTCGAGGCCCTCTTCGCGCGCGGCATCCTCGTGCGCGACGTCTCCGGCTACCCGCGCCTGGCTAACTGCCTGCGCATTTCGATCGGATCGCCCGAGCAGAACGACCGCATGCTCGCGGCGCTGAAGGAGAGCGTATGACTCGGACCGCCACCGTCACGCGCGCGACGAAGGAGACGAACGTCGCCGTCACACTGAACCTCGACGGCGACGGGACGCGCTCGCGCATCGAGACGCCGATCGGCTTCCTCTCGCACATGCTCGAGGTGATCGCCCGCCACGGCAAGGTCGACCTCGACGTCGTGGCCACGGGGGACGTGCACATCGACTATCACCACACGGTCGAAGACACGGCCCTCGTCCTCGGCGAGGCCTTCGCCAAGGCCCTCGGCGACAAGAGCGGCATCCGCCGCTTCGGCCACGCCTACGTGCCGCTCGACGAGGCGCTGGCGCGCGTCGTCGTCGACTTCGCCGGCCGGCCGTTCCTCGTCTTCGAGGTTCCGATCGACAAAGAGATGCTCCTCATCCACAAGGATTTTCCCTTCGCGCTGGTGGAGGAGTTCTTCAAGTCGTTCGCGAACAAGTGCGCCTGCAACGTGCACGTCGACCTGATTCGCGGACGCAACGGGCATCACGCGGCGGAGTCGATTTTCAAGGCCTTCGCGATCGCGCTGCGCGATGCGAAGGCGGTGGTGGGGACGGACATCCCGTCGACCAAGGGAGTGATTTGAGCGTCGTCCTGATCGACTCGCCGGTCGCGAACGTCGCCAACATCGCCCGCGCCCTGCGCGCGGCCGGCGCGGATCTGCTTGTCACGAAAGATGCAGACGCCATCGCCGGTGCCCGCAAGCTCGTCCTCCCCGGCGTCGGCTCGTTCATCGCGGCGATGCAGTGGCTGCAAGCGAACGCAATCGACGATGCCATCAAGCGTGCCGTGCACGATGGTGCCGCGCTCCTGGGCATCTGCGTCGGGCATCAACTCCTCTTCGACCTCTCGTATGAGATGGGCACCACGCCCGGCCTCGGCCTGGTGCGCGGCGAAGTGCGCAAGTTCGAGGGGCCGCTGCCGGTGCCGCAGATCGGCTGGAACAAGGTGACCTCGAGCGTGCTGCCGGAGGCGTCGTACTACTTCGTCAACTCCTACGCCGCGCTCGACTCGCCGCATGCGGTCGCGCGCGCCGACTACGGCGGGCCCTTCGTCGCCGCCGTGCAGAACGGGCGCGTCTTCGGCGTGCAGTTCCATCCCGAGAAATCGTCGAAGGCGGGCCTGCAGGTCCTGAGGAGCTTCGTGGCATGGACGTGATCCCGTCGATCGACTTGCTGCAAGGCAACGCCGTCCGCCTGCAGCACGGCGACTTCGCGCTCCTCACGACGTACGGCGATCCCGAGGCCGTGCTCGACGCGCTCGACGTTCCGCGCGGGTCGCGGCTGCACGTCGTCGACCTGGAGGGCTCGCGCAGCGGCAGGCCGGCCGAGGTCGAGGCCGTGCGGCGGCTGGCGCGGCGCGACCTGCGCGTGCAGGTCGGCGGCGGCGTGCGCAGCGTCGCCGACGCGCGCACTTGGATTGACGCCGGCGCGGAGAAAGTCGTCGTCGGCACCGTCGCCGCCGACGCCCCCGAGGTCTTGCGGGCGATCGTCGACGACCTCGGCGCGGAGCGCGTCATCGCCGCGGTCGACGTCCGAGACGGCGTCGTGCGCGTGGCCGGCTGGGAGCGCGACGCCCGCGCTTCGCTGGCCGAGGTGCTGGCGCGCGTGGAGGCGCTCGGCATCGGCGAGGCCCTCGTCACCGACATCCGCAAGGACGGCGCGCTGCGCGGGCCTTCATTCGATCTGTACCGTTCGCTTGGCACGAAGCTGCGCATCATCGCCTCGGGCGGCGTGTCGACGCTCTCCGACATCGTCTCGCTGGCGCGCCTCGGTGTCGACTGCGTCATCGGCAAGGCCCTGCTCGACCGGCGCATCGACCTGCGCGAGGCCCGTGCCCGCGTGGCCACGCCGAATGCGATTCCGGAGCGCATCGTGCCGTGCCTCGACGTGCGCGACGGCCGCGTGGTCAAGGGCGTCAGCTTCGCGAACCTCCGCGACGCCGGCGATCCGGTCGAGTGCGCGATGCGCTACGAGTCCGAGGGGGCGGACGAGCTGGTGATCCTCGACATCTCGGCCACGGATGCGGGAAAACGCACGGCCCTCGACACCGTCCACCGCGTGGCCGAGGCGCTCTTCATCCCGCTCACCGTCGGCGGCGGCGTGCGCAGCATCGAGGACTTCCGCGCCCTCCTCCGCGCCGGCGCGGACCGCGTCGGCATCAACACCGCGGCTATCCGCGACCCGTCGCTGCTGGCGCGCTGCGCGGCGGAGTTCGGCGTGCAGGCGGTGGTTTTGTCGTGTGATGCGAAGCGCGTCGACGGGCGATTCGAAGCCATCGTCCGCAGCGGCAAGGAAGGAAGCGGCGTCGACGCCATCGAATGGTGCCAACGCGCCGAGGAGCTCGGCGCCGGCGAGATTTTGCTCACCTCGGTCGACCGCGACGGCACGAACATCGGCTACGACGTCGAGCTGCTGCGCGCCGTCTCGAGCGTGCTGAAGATCGGCGTGATCGCCTCGGGCGGGGCGGGGCAACTGAAGGATTTTCGCGAGGCCATCGAGTCCGGCGGCGCGCGCGCGGTGCTGGCGGCGTCGCTATTCCACGACCGAAAGTTGTCGATCGGCGAAGTGAAGGACTACCTCGAAAGCGAAGGGATTCCGGTGCGGCGATGAATGTGAAGTTCACCGATGGACTGATTCCGGCGATCGTGCGCGACGCGCGCACCGGCGAGGTGCTGACGCTGGCGTACATGAACGAGAAGTCGCTGCGGCGGACGGAGGAGTCGGGCGAGACGTGGTTCTGGTCGCGCTCGCGCAACGAGCTGTGGCACAAAGGGGCGACGTCGGGGAACACGCAGAAGGTCGTCGACATCACCCCCGACTGCGACGCCGACGCGCTGGTCGTCTCGGTGATCCCGAGCGGCCCGGCCTGCCACACCGGCGCGCGCTCGTGCTTCTCCGGCGTTCCTCTGCGGACGCTGGACAAGCTCTACGAGACCCTGCAGTCCCGCTTCGCCGAGCGCCCCGAGGGCTCGTACTCGGCGTCGCTGTTCAACGCCGGCCGTGCGAAAATCCTGAAGAAGGTGAACGAGGAGGCGACGGAGGTGGTGATGGCCGCCTCGCATGAGTCGCGCGAGCGATTGGTGTCGGAGATCGCCGACCTCGTCTACCACCTCGAGGCGTTGATGGTGAACGAGGGGATCGGCTGGGCGGACGTGGAAGAGGAGTTGGCGCGGCGCGAGAGATAATGCGCCGCCATGAGCGTGCGCAGAGCTTTCGCATTCATCCTTTTTCTCGCCCTCCCCGTTTTCGCCGCCCCCAAGCGCGTCGACCTCGTCGTCGCCGGCGGCACGGTGCTCACCATGGCCGGGCCGAACATCGACGACGGCGCGGTGGCCATCGACAAGGGCGTCATCGTCGGCGTCGGCAAGCGCGCGGAGATCGCCAAGGAGTTTGTCGGGAAGCAGGTCATCAGCGCGAAGGGAAACGCCGTCCTCCCCGGCTTCGTCAACACGCACACGCACGTGCCGATGGTGCTCTTCCGCGGCATCGCCGACGACCGCGATCTCATGGACTGGCTGACCCACTACATCTTTCCGGCCGAGGCCAAGAACGTCTCGCCGGACTTCGTGCGGTGGGGGACGCGGCTGGGGGCGGCGGAAATGATCCGCTCGGGGACGACGACGTTCACGGACATGTACTACTTCGAGAGCGTCGTCGCGGCCGAGGCGAAGAAGGCCGGGTTGCGCGGCGTCGTCGGCGAGACGATGATCGACTTCCCGGTCGCCGACAACAAGACCTGGGCCGACGCGGTCGCGTACATCCGCATGTTCGTCAAGGAGTGGCAGGGCGACCGGCTGATCACGCCCGCGCTCGCCCCGCATTCGCCGTACACCGTCTCCGAGGAGCATCTGCGACAGGTGCGCGCGCTGGCCACGGAGCTCCACGCGCCGATCCTCATCCACGTTTCGGAGACGAAGGACGAGCTCAAACAGGTCGGCGACAAACACAACGGCCTGACGCCCGGCGCATACCTCGACAGTCTGGGCTTCCTCGGCCGCGACGTCGTGGCCGCGCACGGGGTTTGGCTCACGCCCGACGAGATCAAAACGTTCACGCAGCGCGGCACCGGCGTCGCGCATTGCCCGGAGAGCAACATGATGCTCGCCTCCGGCGTGGCCCCCGTCGTCGACATGCGCCGGGCCGGGATGCACGTCGGCCTCGGCACGGACGGCCCGGCCGGCTCGAACAACAACCTCGACATGGTCGAAGAGATGGCCAGCGCGGCGCGGCTGCAGAAGGTGTCGAAGGGCGATCCGAAGGCTCTCTCCGCGCGCGACGTGCTGGAGATGGCCACCATCGGCGGCGCGCGCGTGCTCGGCCTCGACGCGAAGATCGGCACGCTCGAGCGCGGCAAGCGCGCCGACGTCGTCGTCATCGATCTGCAGCAGGCCAAGGTGCAGCCGGTCTACGCCGTCGAGTCCGCCATCGTCTACGCGGCCTCGGGGTCGTCGGTGGTCGACACGATCGTCGACGGCCGCGTGCTCATGCGGGACCGCAAATTGCTGACGGTGAATGAAGCGGAAGTGCTGCGCAAAGCGAAGCAGTACCGTGACCAGGTGTTGAAGAGTCTCAAGTAAGATCGGCTCGTATGCGAAAGCTCACACTCATCCTCATTCTTCTCGTGGCCGCGCCGCTGCTGGGCGCGGCCGAGGTGCTGCCGTTCATCGACAACGACTACGCCAAGGCCATCGCCCGGGCGAAGACGAAGCACGTTCCCCTCTTCGTCGACGCCTGGGCGCCGTGGTGACACACGTGCCGCTCGATGCGCGCCTTCGTCTTCACGGACAAGGCGCTCGAGCGGTACGCCGGACGGTTCGTCTGGCTCGCGGTCGATACGGAGAATTCGAAGAACGCCGACTTTTTGAAGAAGTATCCGATCAACGTCTGGCCGACGCTGCTGGTCATCGACCCGGCCAAGGAACAGGTGGCGCTGCGCTACGCCGGCGGCGCGACGGTGGGGCAGCTGTCGAAGCTGCTCGACCAGGCGCAGTCGAAGACGAAGTCGCCCGCGGATGAGGCGCTGGCGCGCGCTGACCGCCTGGCCAACGAAGGGAAGAACGAAGAGGCGGCGAAGGAGTACGACCGCGCGATTGCCGAGGCGCCGAAAGGCTGGCGCCCGCTCGGCCGCGCGGCCGAGGGGTTGCTGATGGCGCTGACGCTGTCGCAGCAGCACGAGCGCTGCGCGCAGCGCGGCGATGAGCTCTACCCGCGCCTGCGCGGAACGCTCTCGGGCGCGAACGTCGCGGCGTACGGGCTCTCCTGCGCCGCCGAGCTTCCGAAGCGCACCGATCTTCTTGCATCGCTGGAAAAGGCGACGCGCGCATCGCTCGACGACAAGACGATCGATATGTCGGGCGACGACCGTTCCGGCTTGTACGAGTCGCTCCTCGATGCGCGCAAGGCGCAAAAGGACGACGAAGGGGCGAAGAAGATCGCCGCTCAGTGGGCGGCGTTCCTCGAAGGAGAGGCGGCGAAGGCGAAGACGGCCGAGCAGCGCGCGGTGTACGACTCGCACCGCCTCACGGCCTACCTCGACCTCGGCACGCCGGAGAAGGCGGTGCCGATGCTGCGGCAGTCGGAGCGCGATTTCCCGCGCGACTACAACCCGCCCGCGCGCCTCGGCCTGATCTATCGGACGATGAAGAAGTACGACGAGGCCTTGGCCGCGTACGACCGCGCCCTCAAGCTCGCCTACGGGCCGCGGAAGATCGGCATCCTGCGCGGCCGCGCCGACACGCTCGCCGAGAAGGGCGACAAGGAGGCCGCGCGGGCGACGCTGCGCGAGGCGATCGCGTACGCGAAGTCGCTGCCGTCGGGGCAGGTGAGCGAGCGGATGATCAGCGCGCTGGAGAAGAAGCTGGGAACGATGTAAGGGGACAGGGCACAGGGGACGGGGGACAGATGGTTGTCTTGCCGGCGCACACGCCACGGCGAGAACACCACCTGTGCCCGTCCCCTGTGCCCTGTCCCCTGTCAGTGCCTCGCCGCGCGGTGGCGCGCCGCAATCACCGTCACGTGCACGCTCTTGCTGTTCGCCGGCGGCGCGCAGCCGTTCGACACCTGCACCCAGAACTGCGCGTCGGCGAAGAGCGGCGCGGAGGTGAAGGTGGCGCTGTCGAGGCCGGTGGGGTTGCTCGTGTCGCCGGCCGCGCCGCGGTACCACTGATAGTGCAGCGTGGCGTCGCCGGTGGCCGCGACGATCAGCGTCACGCTCTGGTTCGAGCTGACGGTCGTGTCGGCGGTGATGCTCGTGACCGACGGCGGCGTGCACGCCGCGCCGACCGTCACCGAGATCGAGGCGCTGTCCTTCGTGCCGCAGGAGTTCGAGACGCGCACCCAGTACGTCGTCGACGCCGTGGGCGTGTCGGTAGCCGTGGAACTGCTGGCCCCGGCCACAGGACGGCTCGTGTCGGGCGAGGCACCGCGGTACCACTGGAACTGCAGGCTCGTGCCGGTGGCCACGGCGATCAGCGTGACCGTGCCGCCCGGAGCGACGTTCTTCGGCGTGGCGTCGGCGGAGGTGATGTTCGGCGCGACGCAGGCGACGGTCACACTCACGGTGACGTTGCGCGAGTGCGTCGTGCCGCAGCTGTTTGTCAGCGACGCCCAATACGTCGTCGTCGACGTCAGCGGGCCGGTATTGAACGCCTGGCCGTTGCCGACGGGATGGCTCTGGTCGGGGAACAGCCCCTGATACCAGGTCACCGTGCTGAGCGTGCCGGTGTAGCCGACGAAGAGGTTCGCGGCGTTGCCGCTCGTGACCTGCTGGTCCGGCGGATCGCTCGTCACCACCGGCGGATTGCACGTGGCGGCGTTCACGGTCACGGTGGCGGGGCGGCTGTCGACGGTGCCGCAGGAGTTCGACACGCGCACCCAGTACGTCGTCGTCGAGCTGGGGCTGACGGAGATCGAGGCGCCGGTCATGATCGGATTCGACGTGTCCGGCGGATTGCCGATGTACCACTGATATGAGAGCGGCGTCGAGCCGGTGGCGGTGACGCTGAGGCTCGCGGACTGGCCGGAGTTGATCGTGCTGCCGGACGGCTGCACGGTGATGGCCGGCGGCGTGCAACTGCCCGAATTCACCGTGACCGTGGCTACGGCGCTGTCGACCGTGCCGCAGGAGTTGAAGACGCGCACCCAGTACGTCGTCGTGGTCGTCGGCGACGGGGTGTACGTCGAGGAGCTGTTCGGCGGCGGCGCGACCGGGCCGCCCGGCGGCGTGCCGGTGTACCAGAGATAGGACGTAGCACCGTTGGCGGTAACGCTCAGACTTGCCGATTGGCCCGAGTTAATTGTTTGGCTCTGTGGCTGCGCGCTGATCGATGGCACGGTGCAGGCGGACTGCCAGATTCTCCACGACATGGCCGACGGACGGCGGGCAGGACTCCCGAGCGTGGTGACGTACTGCGTCCCCGTGTATGACGCCTGCCGCGTGCCGTCGCCATAGACCTCGTTGGCCGCGTCGAGATCCCAGCTCTGCAAGGTGCCATTCAAGCCGCCGACGATGGAGGAGTTCATGATCGCGTTCGACGAGCATGGAAGCGGGCTGGCACATGCGCCGCCGCCCGCATTCTGATTCGAGTGACGGAAACCGAACGTGTGTCCGAACTCGTGAGTCAGCGCGGAGAGGAAATTTCCGGCGGAAAGCGTCGACGAGGACACGCCATCGTTGACGACGACGTCCGCCTCCGTGATCGGCGTGTAAGTCTCGCCGAGAAACATCTGCGTAGTACACGATCCGCAGTTGCCACAACCGTAGAAGGCCGTGGCCACGACTCCGGGACAGCAGCTGCCGGTGACGTCGCCGTGCGGATCGTCGGCGATGACGCGCGACTCGCAGTCGGCAAGATTTTTCGTGTCCCCGCTCGCGGCTGATGCGCTCACGGTGTCGTTCATGGCCGCAGCGCCGCCATGCCACGTGCTCACCGAGCTTTGCGAGTTGCTCTTCAGGTCGAAATCGAGAGCCAGCGGCGCGAGTCGCATCGCGGTCGCGCCAATCGCCGGTTGCGTCTTCGCCACGCTCCGCGCGAACGCGAGAAACTCGGCCGCCTGGCGGTCGTAGTCGCGGAACGGTTCGCCCGATTCCGACCATCCGGAGATCTCGCTCGTGTCGCGCGAGAGGAGTTGCTTCCCCTCCCGGCTGAGAAAACGGAATTGACCGAGGGCCAGATCGAACGTCGTCCAGAGGCCTCTGCGGTTTCGATCGAGAACGACGAGGTAGCGTGCGCCGACCTCGTACTTCGGCGCTCCGGACTGCGCCCGCCAACGGCCGTTCAGTGATCCGCCGAATTGGACGAGGTCGAGGATCTTCCCGGCAGGGACGTCGCCTTTGATCACCTCGTCGACGAGAATCCGCGTGACGGTCTCGATCTCGCCGCGGTCATCAAGACGGGGATAAACCTCCACCACCGTTCCGGTGACGACCGCCGGCGCGCTGCGGATCATTTCCTCGTCGGTGGGTGCGATGACGACAGCGGATTGCAGCGATGCCGTAATGAAAGCGAGCGCGCAGGAAGCGGCGCAAATGCGGATCTTCCTCACCTGATGGTCTCCCTCGGAATTCCTGGAGAGCCAATATTACGTCGGAGGCGGCTACGAAACGTAAGCCCGATCACAAAAATAGCGGTCACAATCGAGATGGCCCGCCCCCGCACGAATGCATCCGGCAGATAAACCAGCCGCACGACGTGGTGCCCGGCCGGGACGTGCAACGCCAGGAAGGCCTCGTTCGCGAAGAACATCTGCATGCGCCGGTCGTCGATGTAGGCGCGCCATCCCTTCCAGCCCGGCTCGGAGATCACCATCCAGCCGTTCGTCTCCATGTCCGCGTCGATGCGGAAGCCGGAGCCGGCGCGCTCCAGCCGCAGGCGGCCGTTGCCGTTCGCGAACTCCTGGCGCGGCAGCGGCGCCTCGATCCATGCCGTGTCGCGGAAGTCGGCGGCGTCGCTCATCTCGTTCAGCGCGTCCCCTTGCGGCACCCCTACCTTCACATGCCGCGGCAGGAAGGCCCGCTCGATCACGCGGTCGTTCTCGAACAGCTGCGTACCGCGCTGCTTCGACGCCAGGTGCCAGCCATCGGGCACCGGCGTGTCGCGGCCGGCGATCGCGTAGCGGACGTTGAGGAACGACAGGAAGGGCTTGAACTCGTCGATGCGGTTGAACCACACCGACTGCGCCACGCACCACAGCCGGTACGTCTCCACGTAGCGCGCGAACGTCAGGGCCTCGTAGCCGCGCACGTCCTCGAGCTCGTAGAGCGCGGCCGTGCCGGGGATGAAGCCGTGCGCGTGGGCGACGATGCGGAAGGGCGTCTTTGCGTTCTTCATGGGCGCAAACATCGGAATCGGCGGGTAGGCGGCGCGCGCGGGAAGCGTCGGGTAGATGTCGCCTTCTTCGCAGACGTGCTGCAGCAGGAGCACGCCGGCGAGCAGCGGGACGAGCGCGCGCGGCCGCAGTACGGCCACGAGCGCGGCCAGCGCCAGGCCGCCGACCTCGCCGACGTAGGCGAAGCGGCCCCAGTCGTTGATGTACGGCGAGACGATGCCGGCGCGGCGAAGGAAGGCGTCGCCGATGACGTAGGCGAAGAGCACGCCGGCCAGGGTGAAGCCGAAGGCGCGGTCGCGGCGCTCCACCGCCCACTCCAGCGCCAGCGCGGCGAGCATCACCAGCGCGAACGCGCCGGCGAAGGCGAAGCGCTCGTTGATGGTGATGTCGAACATCGGCAGCTTCTGGAGGGCGTCGGAGAGCGGCTTCCACGCCGCGCGGGTCAGGAAGCCGAAGAGCGCCAGCGCGCCGAAGAACCAGGTGTCGGCGCCGCGGATCCGCCACACCGCGAAGATGGCCATGGCCAGGACGATGCTGTCCGCGGCACTGGTGTCGAGCGGGAAGCCGCGCACGTCGCCCCATTCCCAGCGATGTCCGTGCAGGTAGGCGAAGAGGTCGGTCAGCATGCGCGCGGCCGCTTCGCGATTGGTCACGGCGTGCGACACCTTCGACCAGACCTCGGTGCGGAAGCCGTGCTCGTTCGTCTGCGGCGCGGCCTCGAGGATCGGGAGGATGTAGATCGCCGTCAGGCCGAGGGCGACGATGCCGGCGCCGAGCGCGGCGGCGATGGCGCGGCCAGCGGCGCGGCGCACGCGCGCGAGCTCGAAGATCCCGTAGATCCCGCCGACGAAGACTTGATGCAGCACGGTCTCGGGATGCCCGGCCAGGACGAGGAGCACCAGCGCCGCGCAGAGCAGCGCCGCGGAGCGCAGCGACGGCGCGCGCACGCAGCGCCGCGTCCCGAGCATCACCAGCGGGAAGAGCGCCCAGGCGCCGCCGATGGCCCAGAGGAGAAAGAACGCCAGCGCCTTCGCGTACATCCAGCCGGCGGCAGCGAAGAGGGCCACGCTCTCGCGGCAGCCGAGCTCGCGCGCGAAGAGGAACGCGCCGAGGCCGGCCAGAAAAAAGGTCAGCGCGGCGGAGAACGTGAGCCCCTTCGCCACCGGCAGCGGCAGGGCGATGAGGGTGAACGGCGAGTACGCCGCCGGCTGCGCGGACGCCGCCAGCAGCGAGCCGGAAAGGATGAACGGGTTCCACAGCGGCCACTGCCCGTGGCCGTACGCGAACTGCACGGCCTTGCGCCACGGGATCATCTGCGCGTAGAGGTCGGAGATGACGCCGTTGTGGATCGGCGGCATGCCCACCGTCTCGCGCATGCCGTTGAGCGGCTCGGTGACGAACGGGACGTCGACGGGGCCGTAGACGTTGTCGGTCAAAAGAGCGCGGCCGACGAAGCAGAACGGCAGGAGGAAGAGGACGAGCGCCGCGCCGCGGGAAACGCGCCCGCGCACGACGAACAGCAGCGCCGCCGCCGCAACGGCGTAGAGGAGAAGGGACATGCGCGGCGCAGTGTACGCGAGCGTGCTGAGTGCTGAGTGCTGAGTCGCGAGCGGCGCAGCCACTCAGCACTCAGAACTCAGCACTCAGCACTCGTCAGGGCTTCGCCGCGCGCCGCCGCGGCGCGGGCACGACGTCGATCGTGGCGCTGCTGGCCGTGCCGCAGGCCGACGACACGCGCACCCAGTACTGCGTCGGCGCGGCGACCGGCGCGGTGATCAGCGTCGGCGAGCTGCGGCCCACCGGCTTGGTGAAGTCGAGCAGCGGGCCCTGGTACCACTGATACGAGAGCGACGCGCCGGTGGCGGCGATGGTGATCCGCGCGGACGTCCCCGAGGTCACGCTCACCTCGGAGGGCTGCGTGACGATCGCCGGCGCCGTGCAGGAGTTGACCACCGTCACCGTCACGGCGTCGCTGTCGATCGAGCCGCAGTCGTTCGTGATGCGCAGCCAGTACGTGGCCGAGCCGCTCAGCAGCGTCGGCGTCGTCATCGAGGCCAGGCTCGCGTTCGGCACGGGCCGCGACGTGTCGCCGCGCGACCCCTCGTACCACTGATAGCGCAGCGGCGCGGTGCCGCTGTCGATGACGGCCAGCGAGCCGGTCGTGCCGCTCAGGACGTTGCCGCCCACGGGCTGGACGAGGATCGACGGCGCATCGCACGGCGTCACGGCGATGGTGATCGTGTCGCTGTCGATCGACGCGCCGCAGCTGTTCGTGGCGCGGATCCAATACGTCGTCGTCGACCCGGGGCGCACGACGAGCGTCGATGCCGTCTCGCCCGCGATCGGCGCGCTGCCGGCGTACCACTGATAGCCGACCGTGCCGCCGGTCGCGGCCGCGGTCAGCGTCACGGCGGCGCCCTGCAGGACGGCCGAGGCGCTCGAGGTGAGGGAAGTGATCGTCACGCCGGGACAGCCGTTGACCGTCACGGTCGCGGCGTCGCTGTCCGCGCTTCCGCAGGCGTTCGTCACGCGCACCCAATACGTCGTCGTCACTTTCGGAGCGATGCTCAGCGCCGGGCCGGTGGCGCTGCCGATCGCGTTCGACGTGTTCCCCTTCGCGCCCGCGTACCACTGATACGACAGCGGCGCGTCGCCGCTCGCACCCACGCTCAGCGTGACCTCGGCGCCGATGAGCGACGCTGACACCGGCTGGGCCGTGATGGACGGCGCCGTACACGACGACGGCGGCGGCTGTCCGGGAGCCGGCGGCGGGCCGCCGCCGGAGCTCGAGCCGCTGCCGTACACGGCGGCGATGGCCTCGCGGTCCCACGACTGCAGGTTCGCGCCGTACGGGTCGTTGTTGAAGTCGACGCTCGAGTACATGATCGCCGTCGACGAGACCGTGCCGCCGGCCGGCGGCGCGTCGGAGTGGCGCAAGCCGAGGGTGTGGCCGAGCTCGTGGGTGAGAACGTGGTCGAAGCCGTTGCCGGTCAGGCCGGCGCCGGAGATGCCGTTCTGCACGACGAGGTCGGCCTCGGTGATGGTCCAGAACGTCTCGCCGTTGAACGTGTGCGTGGTGCTGCCGAACCACGCGCCGCCGATGGCCAGCGTGTCGCCGCCGTGTCCGGTGAAGGCGCCGGGGATCTCGTTGGCCGGATCGTTGAACTGGATGGTGTTGACGCCGTCGCTGCCGCCGCCGCCGAAGCCGGTGCGGGCGACGGAGGTCGTGCCGCCGTAGCTGTAGCTGATGTTCGAGCTCGGATCGTTCGTCCACGCCGCCAGGCCGCGCTGGATGGCGGTGAGGCCGCCGCCGAGCGCTCCCGGCTGGGAGCCGTGGCTGAGAAAGACGACCGCGCTCGGGAAGGCCGGCCAGCGAATGGCGTGGGTGCGGGCGTCGTCCCAGAGGAGGTACGTCGACGCCGCGGGCGTCGCCGCCGCCTCGGCCTCGGCGACGACTTTGCGTACTTCCGGCAGGACGTAGTTCGGGATCACCGCCTCGCCCCGAGCCGCGCCGCGCACGAAGTCGAGGAAGCCCTCCTCGGCGCGCAGCGGCTCGCGATAGGGCGTGCCGTCGTAGTTCCAGCCGTTCACCTCGTCGCGCTGCAGGACGCGGCGGCCGGCGCCGTCGCGGCGGAAGGCGAATTTGCCCACGGCCATGTTCTTGGCCACCCATTCGCCGCGGTCGTTGGTCTCGAGGAAGAGGAGGACGCGCTCGCCCGGCGCGTAACGCGGCGCGCCGGGGACGGCGTAGCCGATGGAGCCAACCATGCCGCCGAGCTCCACGACGTCGATGGCGTCGGAGGCGATCGTCCCTCGGATCACTTCGTCGACGCGCAGCGCCGTGACGGTCTCGATCCATCCGCCCGAGGCGAAGCGCGCGTGCGATTCGCCCGCCGTGGCCACGACGATGGCCTTCGACGCCGCGACGAGCGCGCCGTCGTCGGGGACGAGGAACGTCGCCGCGGCCGCCGGCATGGCGGCGAAAAGGATGAGGACGGCTGCGCGTTTCATGTGTGTGCTAGTGAGACGCGCCCGCCCCCGCGGGATATTTCAGGAGGGAAACAAGGGACCCGGCGGCGGCTGCATGACAAGACCTAGAGGTTGGCCTTGTGTTGAGTGTCGTCGGTCGTGAGAGAGAGATCGCAGGCCCGTCGACTCAACCGTTCATTTCGATCCAGTTCCCGCTCGGAAGAGGCGCCTGCCTGCCGGGCCCCCATAAACGGCAGAATACACCAAAGCCGGACTGCTGTCTATCCTTCTTCACTAAAAAGGGGAATTATGGGAGTCAAATTCGACGGACTAGCCGTCTTCCGAACCAAAAAGCCCCAAAAAGGCCGACCACGACGGCCAGAACGACGGCCACCGTGGCACCCCCGGAGAAGTGCTGCGGATAGCGGACGCGGTTGACGATGAGGACGCCGGCGACGATGAGGTAGGTGGCGACGCGCAGCGCGTACATGCCCTGCGGCGCGCGCCGCGGACGGATGGAGTCGCTCCAGAGGATCCAGAGCATGACCGTGAGCGCGGCGATGGCGAAACCGGCCGGGGGAATCATCGCTTGGCCAGCTCGCCGTACCTGGCGGGGTCGAAGCCGAAGATCGCTTTGCCGCCGCGCAGCAGGATCGGACGTCGGATCAGGTTCGGCTCCTCCATCATCAGGTCGATGGCCTGGCGCTTGGTCATCTTCTTGACGTCGAGGCCGCGGGCCTTGTACGCGGGGCTGCGCGTGCTCACGAAGTCCTCGAGACGCCGCTCGTCGATGAGCCTCTCGAGGAGCTCGCGCGGCGGCGGCTCCTTGACCAGATCGTGCTTGACGACGTCGATGCCGTGCTCGTCGAGGAAGGCGACCGCCTTCCGGCAGGAGGTTCAGGTCGGCTTGAGATAGAGCTCGCTCTTCATTTTTTGCGCAACCACCAGGCCGCGGCGCTCGCCGCCGGCGCGGCCGAGGCCAGCGGCCGCTGGATGGCCAGCTCGGCGAGCATCTGCTGGACGTCGGGCGTGCAGCTTCCGCCGCAGTGCCCGGTCGTGGCGGTGGTGCTGATGGCGATCTGGGTGATGGTGCAGGCGCCGTTGCGGATGGCCCGCTCGATGGTGCGGTACTTGACGTTGTTGCAGCGGCAGACGGTTTTCAGGCCGCGAATGGCCGGATGCAGGTCGTGTTCGTGGCCGTCGTCCATGGTTCGCGAGACTAACACGGCGGCGCGCCGACTCCTTCCGCCAGGTCGTCGAATCCCCAGCAGCGGCAGTCGGGGGCCTTGCAGCGCGCGCGCGCCTTGTGCGAACGCGCCTTGTGCCCGCAGCGCGGACAGGGATCGTCGCGCTGCTCGATCTCGCAGCCGCAGATCTGCAGCGGATCGGGATGCGGATACTTGTCGCAGACGTAGCGGACGGGATGCTCGCCTTGTCCATGCCCGCAGCGCCGGCACCCACCCGCGACGACCGGCGCCGGCACGAGCGGCTGCCCCGGCCGCCCCACGACCGGCCGCGGCCGCGAGAGCGGCACGCGGGCCGCGGAGAGCGGCGCCTTGAGCCGCGGCAGACGGCTGGAGAGGGAGAAGGCCCGCACCGCGGAGCGCGGCTTGCCGAGGCTCGGCTTGCGCATGGACATCGGAGGCGCTCATGGTAGCATCCGCCGGAATTTTGCCGCACCCGCGGCGTTAGCCGATTCACCTGCCTGACGTGGGGCCGTAGCTCAGCTGGGAGAGCGCCTGAATGGCATTCAGGAGGTCGTGAGTTCGATCCTCATCGGCTCCACCAAACAATCCTTCAAGCACTTACCCAACGCGAACGAGTCGCGAACTGAAATCTCATTCGAGCCGCAGATCGTCGGCGATCCTCAGGAGCGCGACCGCCGAGATCTTGGGTGTCATCGGGAACGTGTCGGTTCCCGCATGAACGACGAAAAGATGACGGAGACGGAGATCCTCCAGCGCTGTCGTCATCGAGCGCGTCACCGCCGGCTGCGCGGTCAGTTTGAACTCCACGCCCCATCGTTTGCGTCCGCGCACGACGAGAAGATCGAGCTCCGCGCCGCCGTGCGTCGCCCAGAAAAACCGTTCTTCCCGCCGCAGTTCGAGAATGGATGCAACCTGTTGCAGGGCGAAGCCCTCCCACGAAGCGCCAACTTTCGGATGGCCGAGAAGATCGGAATCGTCGTCGATGCCCAGCAGCGTATGAAGAATGCCGGAGTCGCGCAGATACACCTTGGGCGACTTGACCTGGCGCTTGCCGAGATTTTCGAACCAGGGGGGAAGCTGATCGATCACCAGCGCCGAGGTCAACAGATCGAGATACCGGGCGACGGACGTGGCACCGACAGCCAGTGAGCGCGCGATCTCCGAACCATTCCAGATCTGAGCATGGTAATGAGCGACCATCGTCCAGAAGCGTCGAAGGGTCGTCGCATCGGTCGAAAAACCGAGTTGAGGAATGTCCCGTTCCAGGAATGTCCGGACGAAGTCCCGGCGCCACTCCCTGCTCTCCTCATCCGTAGATGCGACGAACGATCGAGGAAAACCTCCTCGGGTCCAGAGCTCTCGCCACGAGCTCGCACCTGTTTCGGTCAAGTCAAAACCGTCGACTTCGTGGTAATGGATGCGCCCGGCAAGTGATTCGGAGGACTGCCGGAGCAGATCTGGTGAGGCGCTTCCCAGCACGAGAAACGAAGCGGGACGGCGCGGACGGTCTATCAAAACCCGCAGAACGGCGAAGAGATCGGGAACCCGCTGGATCTCGTCGAGGATTACGAGACCGCGGAGTGGCTCGAGCGCCAACATGGGATCGGCCAGTTGTGCGAGATGGGCCGGGTTTTCCAGGTCGAAGAAACGGGCCGAACTCGACTGCGCTGCCACCTGCCGGGCGAGAGTCGTCTTCCCCACCTGCCGCGCGCCGATCAAACAAACGACAGGAGCACGTTTCAAGGCCGCGACGACGCGATTGAGGTGGCGATGCCGAGGAATCACTCGTCTCAAGTCTACCGTGAAAATTCACCGGATCGCGGTGAATTTTCATGAAGCGCAAAACGCGCCCTCATCCCCCGCTCAACGCCGGCAGAATGAAAATCTCCGCTCCCTCCCGCACCGGCGCGGCCATCCCGCCGAGGTCGCGGGCGTTCTCGCCGTCGACGAAGACGTTGATGTGCGGGCGCACCTCGCCCAGCTCCGTGACCACGCGGTCGCGCACCGCCGGGCACTCGCGCCACAGCACCGCCAGCGCCTCGGAGAGGAGCCCCGACCGGAAGTCGACGCGGACCTCGGCGCGCTCGGCGGCGAGCGCGCGCAGCGGGCCGGGGATCATGAACGTGACCGGCATCAGCGCGCGCGCCGGCGGGGCAGCGACACCCGGACGGCCTTGACGCAGACCACGGGCGGCAGGCCGTCGGCGATCGCCGACCAGCTCTTCCCCTCGTCCGCGGAGCCGAACAGCTTTCCGTTGCGCGTGCCGAAGTAGACGCCGGCGGGGTCGAGCGCGTCGGCGGCCAGGGCGTCGCGCAGCACCGTCTCGTACGCCTCCTTCTGCGGCAGCCCCTTCGTCATCGGCTTCCAGCTCTTTCCGCCGTCGCGCGTGCGGTAGACGCGCAGCTTCCCCTCCGGCGTGCAGCGGAACTCGTCGGACTCCAGCGGCACGATCCAGGCCGTATCGGCATCCTCGGCGTGCACGGCCATGCCGAAGCCGAAGTCCGAGGGCACGCCGTTGGCGATGTCGGTCCAGCTCTCGCCGTTGTCGTCGCTGCGGTAGAGGCCCCAGTGATTCTGCAGGTACATGCGCGACGGCTGCGTCTTGGCCCGGGCCACCTTGTGCACACACTGCCCGAACTCCGGATATTTGTCGGGGAGGAACTCCGCGCGGACGCCCTTGTTCGACGGCCGCCACGTCGCCCCGCCGTCGTCGCTCGCGTACATGCCCGCGGCGGAGATGGCGATGCGCATCCGCTTCGCGTCCGCGGGATCGGGAAGAATCGTATGCAGGCAGAGCCCGCCCGCGCCCGGCATCCACTTCGCGCGCTGCGGGTGGTTCCACAGCCCCTCGACGAGGTTCCACGACGTCCCGCCGTCCTTCGATTCGAACAGCGCCGCCGGCTCGACGCCGCAGTACATCGTCCGCGGCTCCGACTCGCGGCCGGGTGTGATCTGCCAGATCCGCGTCAGCGCGGCGCCGGCGCTCTCGGGGAACTTCACATTCGCCGACTCCGGATTCGTCCACTTCTTGCCGAAGTCGTCGCTCGAGCGCAGCAGCGCGCCCCAGGCCATGCTGTGCGGCCCGGCCCAGATGCGGTGGCGGCCGCCGCGGCTGTCGTAGGCCATGGCGTAGACGGCGCTGCCGGCGAAGTACGGGCCGCCCCGTTCCCACTTCTTGCGCGATGCGTTCGCGCGGAAGAGGAATGCACCCTTCATCGTGCCGACGAGGAGGAGGACATCGCCGTTGCGCGGCGTGACGTGCTGTGTCTTTGGCATGGGCGGATTCTATCTCCGCTGGCTGAGCAGCCACGGCATCAACTCCGGCTCGGCGTAGGCGCGGTCCCAGGAGTTGTGGCGGACGCCGGCGTACTCGCTGTAGCGGACGTCCGCGCCGGCGGTGCGCAGGGCCTCGACCATCAGGCGCGACTCCTCGACAGGGATGATGTTGTCGGCATCGCCGTGGAAGACCCACTGCGGGATCGGAGCGAGGCGTTCCGCGGCGTGGGGAATGTCGAGATGGCTCGTTGTGCGATCGAGTCCGCCGCAGACCGGCACGACCGCGGCGAAGCGCTCCGGCTGCTGCAGCGCCAGGAGCCACGTGCCGTAGCCGCCCATGGAGATGCCGGTGACGTAGACGCGGGCGCGGTCGGTGGCGTAGCGCGATTCGACGTCGGCGAGCGCGGCGACGGCGGCGGCCATGTTGAAGCCGCGCCAGCCGTAGCCTTGCGAGGCCTGCGGAAAGACCACGAGCGCGGGGAAGCGCTCCGGCGCCGCGGCGATGGCCGGGCCGATGCCGACCGTCGTCGGCGCCACGTCCTCGGTGCCCGACTCGCCGGCGCCGTGGAGGAAGAGGATCACCGGCAACGTCGCTCGCACCTTCGGCGCGTAGACGCGGTAGGCCGTCCGCACGTCGTCGACGACGACCTCAAACCGACGGGTAGCAAAGCGCATAAAGCCGCAACTGAAACATCGACATCCACGTCGCGGCGAAGCAGGCCACGACCACGAAGACGCCGCTTTGCTGCGTCCACTCCTCGGCCAGCGCGGGAACGAAGGCGAAGAGCGCCAGGATCAGCGGCGTCGCCAGCAAGACGTCATAGAGATAGGGATGCAAGGCTACGGCCTGACTGAAGACGGCGGCGTAGAGCACGTACGCGCCGAGCAGCGCGAAGAGCGCGAGCGCGGCCAGGCGCGGCGCGCGGCCGCGCAGGTAGGCGCCGAGGACGACGAGGGCCGCGGCCGTGCCGGCGAAAAAGAGCGCCGGCCAGCGGAAGAGATATTGATGATTGCCGAGGCGGTGGCGGCGGACGATGTCGCGGCCGTAGGCGATGTCGAGGTGGTCGCCGTAGAGCTCGGCGTCGCCGTCCAGGCCGGTGCGGTAGAGGAAGCCGGAGGCGAGGATCTTCACGCCCGGCTCGCGCTTCGCGCCCTGCCACTGGATCTGGTAGACGGCCATCGACGCCAGCCACGGCACGATCAGCAGCAACGCCAGGCGGCGCAGCGGCGGGCGCTCGCCGCGCAGCAGGATGACCGTCGCGGCGTACGCGGCGAGGAACATCGTCGACTCGATGAACTCGATGTAGGTCATGGCGAAGACAGACAGCGCCTGCAGCAGCGGCCGCTCCGCGTCGTCCACGAGAAAAAAGCAGATCGCGAAGGCGAGCCACCAGACCTGCGATTGGTTTTCCCAATAGAGCGCGAGGTTGTCGGGGAACGTGAACTGCACCATCTGCGCGCCGATGGCCAGCGCCAGCGCGTGCAGCGGCTCGGCGCCGATGCGCCGGAGGACGCGGAAGGCGAGCACCGCGAAGAGCGCCGAGGTGATGAGGGCGATCATCACGTTGTGCAGCGCGATCAGACGCCAGCTGTACTTGCCGGTGATGGCCATCCAGATCTTCTCGAGGACGAAGGAGCTCCAGAAATACGCGCCCGACGACCAGCGGTAGACGATCTTCTCGCCCGGCACCGGCGCGAGCATGCCGTACGAAGCGAAGAAGCCGTGCGTTGACCAGCGATCGATGATGGCGCGCGTGGCGATCGCGCCGGGCTCGGCGGAGAGTTGCTCGCCGGCGCGGCTGTAGATCGTTCGCTGCATGTAAGCGAAGGCCAGCAGGCCGGTGGCGAGGAACAGCGCGAAGAGCGTCAGGAAGCGCGGCCGCTCAACCACGCCGGCAGTTTATTTCAGCTTCGCGCCCTCGATGATCACCGGATACTGATAGCCGGCGCCAAAGTCCTTGTCGACGCGGAGCGTGCCGGTGAGCGTGACGACGCTGCCGACTTTGGCCGGGTCGTCGCTGATCACGGCGAGGTCGTCGTCGCCGTTCGCGTGCGAGCCGGAGCCGTCGCGCACGTGCATCCAGTTCTTCCCCATGATGCTCGGCAGGAACTTGACGACCTTGGCGCGCACGACGACCTGGCGGTCCTTCAGGGCGCTCTTCGACGCCCAGATCTCCGCGACGGTCTTCGCGTCGCTCCCCTCGGCTTTCTCGACTTTGACGGCGGCCTCTTCGATGCGGCCGAAGGCGACGTTGTCGACGATCTGCACCGTCACTGCGGCGCCGGCCTTGACGTCGGTCGGGGCCGTGACGACCCAGCGCTCGTCCGCGCCGGACTTGAGATGCACGTACGTGACGCCGCCGGAGTTCTTCGTCTCCAGCACCGTGCCCTTCAGTTTTTGCACGCCGGCGGCCGGCGCCGTGGTCGGTTTCGCGCACGCGGCGAGCGCGGCAAGAGCCAAGGCAATCATCAGGTTTCTCATGGCGCCATCGTGCCGCGGCGCCGCCGCGTCGCGCGTACGCCGGGCGCACACGAAGATGTGTCGAGCGTCACACCGCGGCCAGCTCGGCGAAGACCGGCGCCTTGAGCATGGCCAGCACGGCGCAGCGGGCGCGGCGGACGACGCTCTCCATCGCGCCGGAGCCGACGATGATGAGGTCGGCCTTGAGCGTGCCGGCATAGGCCACGAGGCGCTCGGAGACGCCGCCGCGGATGACCAGCTCGCGGGTCTGGCAGCGCGCGCGCAGCTCGGGTGGGAGCCACGTCTCCAGCTCGCCGACGATGTGCGGGCCGGGCGTGCCGGGCTCGATGACGTTGACGGCGTTGACCTGGGCGTGGAAGACCTCGCCCCACTCGACGGCGGACTGCAGGGCGTAGCGCGAGTCGTCGCTGCAATCGACGCCGCAGACGATGGTGCGGATGGCGCGCATGCCGCGCCGCGCGGTGAGGACGGGACGCGGCGACTCGCGGATCACGGCCTCGGCGAAGTGGCCGAGGTAGAGGCGCTCGATGCCGTGGCGCGGATGGGCGCCGAGGACGATGAGGTCGGCGGCAAGGTCGTCGGCGGCGGAGAGCAAGGCGTCGAGCGGCGGCCCGGTGGCCACGACGCCGCGCACGCCGCGGTCGGGGACGTGGGCGTCGAGCCAGCGCTGCAGGCGCGCGTGCGCGCCGCGGCCGGAGTCGGCGAAGACGGCGGTGAGGTCGGCGCCGAAGGCATCGGCGACGAGCGTCGCCGTGCGGAGGGCATCGGCGGCGTAGTCGCTCAAGTCGGTCGCCAGAACGATTTGCAACGGTAAGAGAGAGCGCATAACGGTTGACAACCTCGCACGGCGGCGGCGGCGGAGCTGTGACACCAGCCACGAAACGACCGTGATGCCGTCGCTCGCCTCTCCCTTCCTGCCGAACGATAGTGCCCGTGCCATGCGCACGCCGCCGTACGGCTTCGAGTTTTTCGACAACTGCACGACCTGCAAGTGGCGGACGGAAGGCTACTTTTGCAGCCTTCCCGAGGGCGCGCTCGTGGCCTTCGACACCATCGCCTTCACCAACGTCTATCCCGAGGGGGCCGTGCTCTTCGCCGAGGGGCAGCCGCCGCGCGGCGTGTTCGTTCTCTGCCGCGGCGCGGTGAAGCTGAGCATCTCCTCCGGCGACGGGAAGACGCTCATCACGCGCATCGCCCAGCACGGCGAATGCCTCGGCCTCAGCTCGGTGCTCACCGGCAACGCCTACAAGGCCTCGGCCGAGACCATCGAGCCGTCGCAGGTGAACTTCATCAAGCGCGAGGACTTCCTCCGCTTCATCCGCGAGCACACGGACGCCTGCGCAAACTCGAGCCGCCAGCTCAGCTTCGAGTGCGAGGCCGACGCCGACCACATCCGCTCCCTCGGTCTCTCCCACTCCGCGGCCGAGAAGCTCGCCCACCTGCTGCTGTCGTGGGCCGGGGAGAGCGGCAAGGCCGGCGACTCCGGCACGCGCGTGCAGATGCTGGCGACGCACGAGGACATCTCCCAGCTCATCGGCACGTCGCGCGAGACGGTCACGCGGCTGCTCAAGGAGTTCCGGGAGAAGAAGATCATCTCCATCAAAGGATCGACGCTGACGATTCACAACCAGCCTGCGCTGGAGGCCCTGGTGCTGCTGTGAGGATTTCATCGGCCGTCTAAGCTTCCCCCCTCCAGTTTTGTGATAGTTTTCGCCGCCTCGACACAGGGTTGGCATCTCATCTGAACCTGAGCACGGCAGGGCAGTCATGTTTGATGACGTATTGATTGAATCGGCCCACAAAGACCGCAGAAAAGGCGGTTGGGTGACGATGGCGATCTCCGCGATCGTGCACATCGCCATCATCGGCGCGGTCATCGCGGCCGGCCTCTACGTCAAGAAAAATCCCGAGGTCATCGTCAAGCCGATCCGCGCGTACATGGTCTCGGCTCCCCCGCCGCCTCCGCCCCCGCCGCCCGCCCCGGCGTCCTCGCACGCGTCGACGCCGCACGTGCAGCCGACGCAGCAGAACGTCCCGCAGTTCCACCAGCCGCGCGAGATCCCGAGGGAAGTGCCGCAGAGCGAGAGCACCGACACGGCCGGACAGGAAGGGGGCGTCGTCGGAGGTCAGGTCGGCGGCGTGCAGGGCGGCGTGGTGGGCGGGGTGGTCGGCGGCGTCGTCGGCGGCACGCTGGGTGGACAGCTCGGCGGGCAGCTCGGCGGCACGGGCGACCGTCCGCTGCGCGTCGGCGGCGACGTGAAGCCGCCGATCGCGACCACGCGCGTCGAGCCGCAGTACACCGAGGTGGCGCGGCGGGCGCGCATCGAAGGCATCGTCATCATCGAGGCCATCATCGACTCCCACGGCAACGTCACCGACGCCCGCGTGCTCAAGCCGCTGCCGATGGGCCTCGACACCGCGGCCGTCGACGCCGTCAAACGCTGGAAGTTCACCCCAGGCTCCCTCAACGGACAACCGGTCCCGGTCATCTTCAATCTGACGGTCAACTTCCGTCTGCAATAAACGAGGAGAAGGCGCAATGCAAGGAACGGAAACGAGTTTCAGCCTGCTGGGAATGTTGAACTCGATGAACTGGGTGGCGAAGGGCGTCGTCCTCGTCCTGGCCCTCATGTCCATCTGGTCGCTCACGATCGCCATCGAGCGGCTGTGGCGCTTTCAGAAGGCGAAACACGAATCGCTGGCGGTGGCCCTCGGCGTGACGCCGCTCCTCAAGCAGCACAAGCTGAACGAGGCCATCGCGTTCGCCAGCGACAAGCGCTTCCGGCATAGCCATCTCGCCCGCGTACTGAAGGCCGGCCTGACGGAGTTTCAATACGAGACGAGCGAGAAGCTCCCCGACGACTTCGACGTCGTCGAGTCGGGTAAGCGCGCCCTCGACCGCGAGACGCTGATGACGACGGCGGAGATGAAGAAAGGGCTCGGCAATCTGGCCACGATCTCGACGACGGCGCCCTTCGTCGGCCTTTTCGGAACGGTGGCGGGCATCATCCACGCCTTTCAAGGGATGGCCCTGACCGGCTCCGGCGGCCTCGGCGCCGTCTCCGCCGGCATCGCCGAGGCGCTCGTCACCACGGCGTTCGGCCTCTTCGTAGCCATTCCGGCGGTCTGGCTGTACAACTACTTCCTGAACAAAGTGGACCGGTTCCAGGTGGAGATGTCGAACTCGTCGTCGCAGCTCATCGACTACTTCATCAAGAACGAAGCGCGCGCCCGAGTGCAAGCGGCGCGGATGTAGCGGAGGCACGATGGCATTCGGAGCCGGCGGCGGTAGTCCCGACGAGGTCAAGGGCGACATCAACGTGACGCCGCTCGTCGACGTCTGCCTGGTGCTGCTCATCATCTTCATGGTCGTAACGCCGATGCTGCAGTCGGGCGTCGACGTGCTTCTCCCCGAGGGACCGCACGCGGCCAAGAAGCCGGGCAAGGAAGGCGACCTGGTGATCTCCATCAAGCAGGACGGCACGGTCTTCGTCGGACAGGACTGGATCCCCGACCGCGACGTACCGCGCTATCTGAAAGCGGAGCACGACAAGGACCCGTCGCGCGCGGTGATGCTCAAAGCGGACAAGCGGATCAACTTCGGCCGCGTGCGCTTCGTGATGAAGGCCGCCAATGACGCGAACTTCAGCGGCATCTCCATCCTCACGCAGAACCAGCAGGCCGGCGAGCAGATCGCCCGAGGGAAAGGTTAGCGATGGCCATGAGCGCCGGCGGAGGCCAGGGCGTCCGGAGCGAGATCAACATCACGCCGCTCGTCGACGTGGTGCTGGTGCTGCTGATCATTTTCATGGTGGCCACGCCGATCCTGCAGATGGGCCTCGACGTGGAGGTGCCGCCGAAGGTGGAGGTGACGGGCGCGCCGCCGCCGTCGGAGCAGAACCAGCTGGTGATCACGATCCGCGCCGACGGCATCTACCTGAACACGCAGAAGGTGAATTCGCCGAAGGACCTGGCGAACATGATCGGCGCGCAGATGCGCAGCCGGGCCGTGGCCGACAAGGTGGTCTTCATCAACGCCGAGGACACGCAGGCCTTCGACAAGGCGGTGGTGGCCATGGACGCCGCGCGCGAAGGCGGGGCGATGAAGATCGGGTTCCTGACGGAGCCGCCGGGGAAGTGAGTGCTGAGGACTGAGGACTGAGTGCTGAGTTAGGGCTGCGTCACGGTCCCGCTGATTGCCGTTTTTCCGTCCGAGGCAATGACGATCTTGCTGTCGCCGGTCGTCCGCGACGCTGACTTCTCGAAGTCCCACTCGTGCCTGACGCCGTTGATCACGACGACGGCCGTACGCGTCGTTCCCTTCAGTTTGTCGCGGCCGAACGTTACGGCGTAAGAACCTTGCGGCACGACCGGGAAGGTGAAGTGGCCGTTCGCGTCGGTCGAGGTGTCGCGCGCGGCGGGCGTGCCGCCGGGGTTCTTGCCGAGCTTCACGTCGACGCCTTTGAGCGGCGCGCCGGCGTACGCGGCAACGGTGATGAAAGCGAGTGCCAGGAACAGGATGGATTTGCGCATGCGGACATTGTCGCATGCGCGCTGGCGGAGGCGCGTCGGAATCGAACCAACCCTTCGACGCTTCCGCGCCGAAACAACGGTTTTGAAGACCGCGGAGGCCACCAGACCCCATTCGCCTCCATTCCGGATGGCGCGGGTGGTAACGTTGCCCGGCGTGCCCGCTATTGCATATGAATTCCCCTATGCATTCCTGAGCTTCATCGTCTTCGCCATCGGCGCCGTCGTCGGCTCCTTCCTCAACGTCGTCATCCACCGCTACCCGCGCGAAGAGTCCGTCGTCTTCCCGCACAGCCGCTGCCCGCATTGCCACGCCCTCATCCGCTGGCACGACAACGTCCCCATCCTCGGATACCTTTGGCTGGGCGGCCGCTGCCGCGACTGCCGCGCCGCCATCTCGCCGCGCTATCCGCTCGTCGAGCTGGCCAACGCCCTCTTCTACCTCGCCGTCTTCGAGCGCACCGGCCTCTCGCTGACGTTCGTGCCGATCGCCGCGCTCGTCTCCATGACCATCGTCCTGATCTTCATCGACGCCGAGATCCAGATCCTGCCGAACGTCATCACCTACCCCGGCATCGTCGTCGGCCTCGCCATCGGTTTTCTGCCGCCGTTCGACGACTCGATGATGACTGCCGACTCGCTCCTCGCCTCCGCCATCGGCGCGGCCGTCGGCGCCGGCTTTCTCCTCTTCGTCGCCCTCGCCTACAAGCTCGTCCGGCGCATCGAGGGGATGGGCTTCGGCGACGTGAAGATGATGGCCATGGTCGGCGCCGCGCTCGGATGGGAGGGCGTCTTCCTCGTCATCCTCGTCGGCTCCATCATCGGCACCGTCATCGGCGTGCCGGTCGCGCTGCGCACCGAAAAGCGGATGCAGTACCCGCTCCCCTTCGGCGTCTTCCTCGGATTGGGGACGCTGGTCATCCTCTTCTTCGGCCGCGGCCTCGAGGCGGCCTGGGCCGCGCTGCTGGTGCCGCGTTAAACTCCGATCGATGGTTGCGAATGCGCCCGCGGCCCGGCCGCTGCAGCGCGAGATCCGCGTCCTCGTGCGCGCGCTGATCGTCTTCCTCGGCACGCTCATCGTGGCCCTGCTCGCGCTCGTGCTCACCCTCGTGCGGACGAACCGCTTCGTGGCCTTGGCCGACAACGTCCGCGACGCCCTCGCCCCCATCGCCGCCAGCGCCTCCTCGGCCGACCTGCAGGCGCGCCTCGACCTCCTCCACCGCGAGAACGGCATCAGCCGCATCGAGGTCTACCGCGACCAGCGCCTCTTCGTGGCGGCGGGCGAGCTCGTGTCGTCGGCCGAGGTCATCACGCGCGAGCTGCCGCGGGGAAAAATTCTTTTTTACTTCGACGTCTCGAGTCCGGCCGGCAGCCAGCGCACCGCCGTCATCGTCGGCGCCCTGGCCACGCTCGCGGCGATGATGGGGCTGCTCATCCTCATCCTCTACCTGCCGAAGTTCGTGCGCCCGCTGGAGCAGATGCTCGAGCAGGCCGCGCAGCTCGGTCATCGCCCTCGCGGCGATCACGACGCGCGCTACCTCGTCGACACCTTCCGCGAGGCAGTGGAGACGATCCAGCAGCAGGGACGGGAGATCGATCACCTGCGCGACGCGGCCTCGTCGAAGCCGCCCGACATCCGCGAGCTCGCCACCGCCATCCACCGCAGCTTCAACTCCGGCTTCCTCGCCCTCGACGCGAACGGCAGCGTCGTCGCCGTGAACGATCCCGGGCGGGCCATGCTGCGCCTCCCCGACGCGGCCGACAGCGTCGAGGCCCTGCCGCCGCCGCTCGCGGAGCTGATCCGCGACGCGCTGCGCACGAAGACCGGGCTGACGCGGCGCGAGGTGCGCATCGGCGACGTCCTCATCGGCATCACCACCGTGCCGCTTTTCGAAGCCGAGCAATTCCTCGGCGTCTTCGCTCTCTTCACCGATCTCACGGCCTCGCGGGCCATGGAGCACCGCCTGCGCGACTTCGAGAGCCTAGTCGGACTGGGGCAGATGTCCGCCGGCATCGCCCACGAGTTCCGCAACTCGCTGTCGACGATCCTCGGGTACCTGCGCCTGGCCCAGAAGGCGGCGGACGAGCCGGCGGCGGCGAAGATCCGCGGCGCGGAGGACGAGGCCAGGCGGTTGTCGGCGGCGGTCGACGCCCTGCTCAACTTCGCCCGGCCGCTGACCTTGAGCGCGCGGAGTCTGCGCCTCGACGACGTGGTGCGCCGCGTCGTCGGCCGGCTCGCGGCCGAGGCGCCGGACGTGGCGATGGCCGTGTCGCCGGCGGAGGCGGTCGAGGTCAGCGGCGATCCCGAACTGCTCGAGCGCGCGCTCGAGAACATCGTGCGCAACGCCGTCGACGCCGCGCGGCAGCGCCATCCCGGCGGCGGCGGGCGGATCGACGCCGGGGTCTCCGCCGATGACTCGCTGGCGCGCGTCACCATCCGCGACAACGGCGTCGGCGTCGATCCCGCGGACGCCGCGCGGCTGATGCTGCCGTTCCAGTCGTCGAATCCGCACGGCGTCGGGCTCGGCCTGGCGCTGGCGAAGAAGATCGCCCTGCACCACGGCGGAACGCTGTCGCTGAGCGGGAAGCCAGGCGAAGGGGCCGTCGTCACGCTGGAGCTCCCGCGCCAGATGTGATACAAAATGTAACAACATTTGAAGCGATCGGCCGCGGGCCAAAGTCGCCCTAAATCGCTAATCAACTGCACGGGCTGCACTTGTAAGCGGCAAAACCCCGTGGCATCCCGGTCGCATAAGGAGCGCGCTCATGCGAACGAAACGATCCTCCTCGGCCGGCTTCAGCCTCGCCGAAGTCCTCGTCGCCGTCGCGCTGCTCTCCGTCATCCTCCTGGCCCTCTTCGGCCTCGTCACCGCCGGCGTCCGCCAGGCCTACAGCGGCAAGAAGATGACCCAAGGCGCCATGGTCGCGCAGTCGGCGATGGAGCGGATGAACATCCAGCAGTGCCAGGACCTCCTCGGCGCCGCCTCCACCGACACTTCGGTCACGAAGACGTGGACCAAGACCGACCCCGGCTCCGCCGACGCCAAGACCACGCCCGCAGCGGAGACCGGAACGACCGCGCCGATCCTGGCCCGCAACGCCGTGCGCGACCTGCTGCGCACGAGCGACCTGGCGGGCTCGCCGTCGGCGCCGGCCACGCTCACCGTCACGATGACGGCGATGCCCACCGGCGCGAACTGCCCATCGGGCACAACCTGCACGTTCGCCAACTGCGCGATGGTGCAGATCATCGTCGATCTCCAGTGGTCGGACTACGGCCTGCGGAAGCGCACGATCCACCTGCAGTCGCTGAACCTCAGAGTCGTACCGTCATAGGAAAAAGATCATGAGCAGAGACCGCCGCCGCGAACGCGGCATGACCGTCATCGAAGCGCTCGTCGCCGTGCTGGTGTTCAGCGTGGTCTTCCTGGCCGCGCTCGGGCTGTACCAGGCCGCGAACAAGGCCTACATGGCCACCGACGCCGCCACGATCCAGCAGCAGAACATCCGCTTCGCCATGGACCGTATCGGCGACACGATCCGCGGCTCGGGCGCGGACTACAACGTCGCCGGACTGCTGTCGATCCCCGACGAGCAGATCGAAGGGGCGTGGGAATCGGCGATCTTCGTGCGCGGCAATTACAACGATGCCCGCGAAGGGGCGCTCGAAAGCACGTCGCATCCGATCGTGACCACGGGCAACGACGAGATCGTCGGCTACGTGCTCTGCAAGGCCGGCAACACCGTCTGCGACCCCACCACGAATACGACGTCGATCACGATCAAGGCGGACTTTTCATCGCCCCGCGACGCCGCGTTGACCAGCGGCACGATCACGAACGAGGAGACCTCGGGCGCGATCAACGTCGCCGCGACGACGCTGGCCGGCGAGACGGACCCTCCGTACCAGCTGGTCAAAGTCACGTTCAACGCCGGCGGCAACCCGCAATACCAGATCATCGCCAACAACATCTTCCGGATGTCGTTCGCTTATGTCGACAACACCGGAGCGGCCATGACGACGTACGGCTCGGCCGACGGAGGCTCGCTGGCCGACCGCGTGGCGCGGGCCTCGGTGCGCCAGATCGACGTCAATCTCATCGGCATGGCCGACCGCCCCGACTTCGGCTATTCCGATCCGAATACCTACACCCCGGCGGAGGGGTCGGCCACGAAGAACCTGCACAAGTTCGCCCTGGCCGAGCACTTCGTCCCGCCGAACCTCGGCAAGATCGGACGCCGTCACGCCGCCTATCCGTCCATCGACATCGCCGCGCCGACATCCATCACCGTCTGCACCGGCCATTGCCGCTACTACCACATCTCCTGGCCGGCCACGACAACGTCGGGCATCACGACGTACATGCTCCACGTGACGGCGGACGCGGGAGCCGATCCCACGACGGCGCCGGCCGTCGACGTGAACACGAACGTGACCGGCTTGTCGTTCGACTACATGCAGCCGGACTCGGACACGACGCGGCCGTTCCATTTCTCGGTGGCGGGCCTGTTCGGCATCAATCCCGGCACGTTCTCGGCCGTGGCCTCGGCGACGTCGAGCAACCAGCTGGCGGCGAGCACTCCCTCGGCTCCGACGGTGGTGGCCGGCACGCAGGGCCCCGCCAACAACATCAATCTGACCTGGACGGCGCCGACGACGAGCGCCGGCACGCTGAGCGGATCCCTGTGCGTGACCGCGGGCGCGGGCTCGGGTACGTCCTCGCCGACGGCGCCATGGACCACGGCCCTTCCGGACCTCGGCTATTACAAGGTCTTCCGCGTGCGCACGAGCGGAAACGTAGCGAACTTCACGACGACGACGTCGAACCGCATCGACGACAAATCGATCGGACCGCTGCAAAATACGCCGAAGCCGATCAATCCCCTCTTCACCGACAATCTGGCCGCGCCGTGCACCGCGTATTTCTATAAGGTGCAGGCCTGCGACCTCTGCGACGTTCCCAGCGCCGATTCGGTCGGCAGCGCATCGACGGGTTACACCCTCACCGATCCGTCGGTCGTTCCCGGCGACGTCGCCACGCTCAACGGAACCAAAACGACCTCCGGCAGCAATTATCAAATTACCCTGAACTGGTCGGCCGTAACGCAGACTGCGGCGGGCGCGCCCGCGGCCACTGCGCACTACATCATCAGCCGGGAATACAACGTCGGTTTGGGATGGGTTGGGCTGACCCGCCTCGACGCTTACGAATCAACGACCTATACGGATACCGTGCCCACGACGCAGGGCGCCCTGCCCGCTCTCTATCGCTATGCGGTCTACGCAGCATACGACTGCGCGAGTCCGCGCTACAGCCAGAATCCCTCGCCGTACTACATCGCAAGCTGCACGCCGGCCGGCACGCTCTCGGTCGTCACGCCGGCGAATGGAACCGATTATCCGCGTCCCTACAGCACGCAGGTCGTGCCGGTGCTGTCGGTGAGCGGAATCGGCTGGTCTAGCGCCGCGGTGCAGATCACCGATGCCGGCGGCGGATTGAAGTACAACCAGACCCTGAGCGGCGCGGGCCCGACGTACACCTTCCCGGCGTGGGACGTCAGCGACACCTCGGCGCATCCCGACGGGACGTACACCATGACGGCGACAGCGACCAACGGCGCGTGCGTCACGAATCCGGTCACCAGCAACTTCACACTCTCCACCACCACGTGCGGCCTCAACATCGTCATCGGTAGCCCCGGCTCAGCGTTCACCGGTAATGGCGGCAACACGGCTGACGGATTGAACTTCCAGATTCAGAATACCTGCACGACAACGAACCTCACGTTCAATCAGATGAAGTTCACCTGGCAGGGGGTAATCTCCTCGCTGTACATTCAGAAGGTCCAGTACAACGGCAACGACATCACCAACTCGCTCTCCTCCTCGCAAGGCGCCAACGGCGTCATCATCCCCCTGACCACGCCACAGACCGTCAATGCCAACACGACGACATCGGCCAATTTCCACCTGATCTTCTCGGATAACTTCACGAACGATGGAACGAGGAATGGCACGCTCGGGAAGTTCTCGTCGATCGTCGTCCACGAGACCACGCCCGTTAGCCAGAATGACGAGCTGATCGTCGGGAATCCGGTGCCATGATGGAGAGAAAGTCGATGCGCGCGAAAAAACAACGTTCGCGGGAGCGCGGGGCCGCGCTGATCATCACCGTCATCGTGATCATGGTCCTGATGACGCTCGGCCTGGCCATGGTCGCGTTCACCACCACCGAGGAGCGCACGGCCACGACGTATCGCGACGGCATGCAGGCGCGCGAAGTGGCCCAGGCCGGCATCAACATCGTTACGGAGATGTTCCGCAATCCCGTCAACCGCAACCTCGTTCCGCTCTTCAGCACGAACAGCGCCGACTGCACGGCGCACAACGCCGATTATTGCGGCACCGACGAGGCCACCACCGAGGCCTCTCTCAATACGATCGGCATTTGGCGCGCCGACCGCACGCCGATCGCGCCCGCGCGCTACACCGGCATCAACAACCGCTTTTTTCTCGGTCCGTTTTCGGACGCATGGGGACAGACGTTCGGCGGAACACATTCGCCGACGCCGGCCTCCGACATTTATGACCTGAGCTTCGAGTGCCGGAACGTGGCTGTAACGGCCTGCTGGCTCGAGACAAACTTCAATTCGCTGCTCCAGGCCTCGAGCGACTTCAACCTGAATACGGGAAAAATCACGAAGATCAACTTTTACGCGCCTCCCACGGCGAACGGAATTCAATACGGCATCTGCACCGTGCGCGTGACGGCGGTCAAGACCGACACCAACGGCGCGGTGCTGGCGCGCGAAACGCTCGAGGCGGTGATCGGCGACCTGACGCCGAAGCCCGCCGTCCTCGGCAACGGCGACGTGACTCTCGACGTCAGCGGCGGCACGCTCTGCGGCGACGGCTGCGAGGCCGTCCATGCGAACGGCAACGTCACCGTCGGCAACGTGGCCAGCGGCTCGGGACAGAATCCCGTCGTGACCGCCACCGGCTCGGTCACAGGCCAGAGCTCGCCGACCGGAGCGGGCGGCAAAGCGATCATCAAATCCCCGAAAATCAATCCCTGGGACCTGGCTTATAAGCCGACGAATGCCACCGACCTCCTGAACTACTACCTCGTCACCGCCAGACCGCTCGATCCCGTCTGGAGAGGCGGTGGCGGAACCCACCCCTTACCGCGCCCGTGCGGTGTCAGCAGCCTGTCGCTCTGCCAGGACTACAACCTCGAATACGACACCTCCGGGAATCCGAAGGCGGCACGTTCGGCAGCCGATACGCCGTACATGTACAGATGGAACTCCGCTACGAGCGACTGGACGCAGTGCGCCAGTGGGACGACGCTGAACACGTGCGCCGGAGGACCGTCATTCACCGTGACGACCGCAAACGATTTGATCGTTGCGGGAACCGGCGATGACGCCGACATTCCGTACAACACTACCCGTGTTCCACAGACGGTGTTTCACATCACCAATCCGGCCAACGGCTGCACTGTGCTCATCGACGGCCAGTTCGACAAGAGCGGCTCCGGCGGCTGGCAAGTGAGTATGGCCATCATCACTGTAGGGTCGCAGTCGTATTCAGCGTCGACGACCTGGTACCCGCCGTCGGCGACGAACCTCATCATGTGGATCTCCGGACGCGACATCACCAGCAATTCCAACTGCTGCGCGCCGTCGAATCAGTGCGCGACGAACCTCGGCAATCTGGCGGCGCAGGGGATCATCGCCGCGCACGAGCAGATTTACATGCACGCGCAGGTGGCCCTCGCCGGAATCATCATCGCCGAGAACAAAGTGAATTGGGACACCACGGTCAATTCTTCGACGCAGGCCATCAACATCGACCGCGGCGATCACTGCTACACCTGCGGCCGTCCGGACTGGCCGTGGAGCCTTCCGGTCACGCCGGCCGTCATTTCCCTCAAGAGTGTGGCGGAGTAGGAGCCAGTCATGCGCGAGCGCGGTTACAGCCTGCCCGAGATGCTGACGGTGGTGGCCATCGTCGGGATGATCGCCATCGTCGGCATTCCGGCGTTCATGGTCCTGATGCCTCAATACCGCGTCCGCAGCGCAGCCAGCGAGCTCGCCGCCACGGTTCGCCGGACCCGCGAGAGCGCGCTGACGACGCGCCGGCCGTGGCGGGTGACGTTCGACAGCACCAACAATCGGTATACCGTCTCCGAGCTCAATGTGGCGCTCAATCCGACTACCCACGTCGAGCTTCAGACTGCTGCCAACTGGACGCCGGTCGATCAGAACAATCGCCCCACCGCGAGCACCACCTTTGCGTGGACGTACCTCCCGAGCTCGATCCGTCTGTCGACCACCAATCTGCTCGACGTCGACTGCGACAGCGGCGCGGACTTGATTTTCCTTCTCGACGGTTCGGTCGCCACCGATTGGCACAGCAATACTCCGCACTGCACCGCCGGCGGCGCGGCGGCGCTGACGTTTGCGAGCCCCAGCCGTATCCGGCTCCATTACGACTCCACTCTCGTCGCGTACAACACGTATTACATCGACGCTCCGGCTGCTGCCGGCTACCTCACCACGACCGCGACGAAGGAATAGCTGTCAAAAACTTCTGCGCCTTCCCACTTTTTTGCCCCCGCTGATTTACTGATCTCCTACTCCCGCCGCGACTTACACGGCTGGCCTGCCTGTCACCCCGCTCGCACCTCCGCGCCGCCCGGAGGTACGAATGAAACAGAATCAACGAGGCCAAACCCTCATCGAACTGCTCGTCGCCGTCTCGATCATCGCCAGCCTCTGCGCCGCCGGGACGATCGCCGTCAACCGCTCCCGCCGCGCCGTCGGACTGGCCGCGGTCACGTCCGAGTTGCGCGCGATCGTGCAGCGCACACGCCTGACCGCGATCGCGCACAACCGCAACGTGGCCATCCGCTTTCGCCCGAGCGGCGACACGTGGTCGTGCAGCGTCTACGAAGACGGCGATGGCGACGGCGTCCGCAACGACGACATCGCCGCCGGCATCGATCGCCTCATCGAGCGGCCGCGCGACATCCGCTTCCCCCCCGCCCGCATCGGCACGCCGTCGACGGCGATTCCCGATCCCGCCACCGGCGCGCCGCTCTCCGCGCGCTCGCCCGTGCGGTTCGGCTCCTCGCAGCTCTGCTCGTTCACGCGCCGCGGCGAGGTGACGAACGGCTCGGTCGTCGTCACGGACGGCGTGACCGCGAACGTCGTGCGCGTCCACGGCACCTCGGGGCAGATCGACGTGCAGCGCTGGAACGGGGCGAAGTGGAACACTGGCGATTAAATTTTCTAGGGATTTCAGCGACTACCATTCGTCACGGAAAGTAGCCGAGCGTAACGATCGTCGAGCAGTACCCGATCGTTGTGCACGCCGGTATGAGGTAATCCCTGTCAGAAATGACCTTGCCGTCAAGAGTGACTTTACCGTGTATGACTTTGTCAACGTGTTCGCTCAGGCTGGCGTCTAGCCGGTACGTTGTCCCAGGTGGTACCGGATTCACGCCGATACTTAGTAGCCCTGGACCTGCGGCCAGCACGCGACTGTTGGGGACTGAAGCGAAGGGATCGCCTCCCGGTTGCGCCGAGGAGGCCTGTATGTAGCGTTGGTTCGTGAGATTGAATGGATAGTCATAAGCCGCTTCCGCCACAAAGAAAGTCCCGTCCCACGTGATCTCCATACACAGCCCAGAGTTTCCACAACCAGCCTGCACGAGACCTACAATGTCGTTATCTTCTTCGCCGAGCCTGCCGCGAATGACCACGCGCCGTTCGAAACTCGTCACTGTGTCGCCCGACTTCAAATACGGGATGGAAAAGGCCGGTATCTCGGTCATGCCGCCAGGCGGCAAACCAGCGAAGCCTGGCGCATACGAAGCAAGCGGCCCATTCAGGATCACGACGATGTCGTTGCCACTGCCGAAGCCGGTGTAATTGGAACCCGGAACGTAGACGGCACGGATAATCGCATCGGGCGCCACCGCCTCTGCCGATGTATTGGTAATCTTGATGTTATACAAACCGGTGTTGTTGTTGCGCGTCCAGTCGACTGCAATCGAGCCTCGGAAGAAGTGATCCAGATACCCGGCCGAATATCCGACCGCCCGCGGGATGAGCAGCCCGGCGCGCGTTTGCAGCGACGCGTCCGCTAGAGAGAATTTCGGCGTGCCGGTAAGGAATCGGGTTTCGAGATCGAGACTCGACAAAAACGTGTGATCCGGATCTGTCTCCTGCTCTTTCAGATAGCTATCCCATGGCCAGGAGGTATAGATCCGTTCGGAGATCGGCAGCACGTAAATGCCGCCAAACGAATCGCGTACCGCTTCGTTCACGACCTCGGTACGCGGCACAGCGTCGGCGATCTTCGGTGACGAGTAATACTCACACTTGCCAATCTGTTGCTCGTCGTCATAATTCGTGTCCTGCGTGACGAAGAAGTTATTGGCAAACTGTGCGAGACCTCGCCGATCGGCACTCGCAAAGTAATCGCTTGAACGCGGCAAATTCACGTTCGGGTACCCGTTATACGGAACCGTCGGATTTGCCCCAAGGAGATTCACCAGACCCCATTCTTCATAGAGGCTGGCCACCGGATAACCGTACTGGACGCCCATGAATACCAGATGCTGATCGTTGCGAACATGTTCCGGCTGGGCCATGTCCTGCACGAGATGGATCGAGTGTCCGAGGGACAGGAAAAGCAAGCGCAGGTTGATGTCGCGAACCGCCTGATTCGGAGCCATCAGCGCCGCCTCGTAATACTGGCGCGCGTTCGTCGTCGTGAACTGATTACCAAGGCCACCGAGCGCCCAGTCGCGCGCCGTAGCACCCTGGGGAAGGCAAAAGAGGGTCGGTACGCTCAGCGGCGCATCATTTTCGGGATCGAAGAAATGGTTCAGCGAATTCGGAAAGTCGTCCTCATCATAGGCACCCTGCCCGACCAGCACGCGGAGCTGCTCGCCGCCGACGAGCGTTGTCTTGTCGATACCGAGATGGGGCTTGAGTGACGCCGTCATCGCATCAAAGGCCTTTTTGCTGACGACGCGGTGAATCTGTTCCTTGTACGCCCAAGCAGGAGTGGTCAGGAACAGTGTTGCGAGCAGGCCGAGTGAAATCGTTCGTTTCATAATGATAGTGTCTTTTCTATCGCGACTCGATCAGAATTGCATGACGTGCCACAGGCCGTCGGTGCCGCGGCCGAAATAAACGTGATAGCCGTAAGGGGAGCCTTGCTCCGTCTTGACGAGTAGATAGTGCGCGAGGTTGCCGCGGATCCAAATCGGCCGGATATCTTGTACGGCTGCGGCAAACGCCGGCAAGCTGCTGCCGAGAGCCTGGAGCGCGGAGCGATATTTAGCACGGATCTCGTCGTTCGCGAGCTGCGCCAGCGCGCCGTTCGCATCCCCGGCGGCCATGGTGCCAAAAAAAAGCGACCACGCCGCTCGAATCGTCTGATCGGCCGTTGCGAAGGACTGGACGGTGACAATTGCGGTCGAATTGAAAACACGGCCATCAGTCATGGTGACGCGGGCGCGTATCGTCGCTGTGCCGGGTACGGTGAAGTCGCTCGTGAGGTTTTCAGGGCGAGTCGTCGAGGAAATCTCGTACGTTCCGTCACCGGCGAGGTCGAATTCGTACTTCGCCACGTCTCCAACAACGGAGTTCGAAAAGTCGAAGTTCACGTGGAGCGGCGTCGCGCCGCTGTCCGGGACCGGGCGGATCAGCACCGTCTCGGCCGCCGGCGCATAGGTGATCGCGCGTGTGTCCGTTCCCTTGCCGCCCGCAGCATTTGTGGCGACGGCATTCAGAACGACGGGCCCATGGAGGGCATCGATGCTGACGGCCCAATGCAACGGATCCGCTTTCGTTCCGGAGGCGGTCGTGTCAACTGCGGCGGGCTGCCCGTTCACCGCGACGCCGAGTTCGCGCGAGCCGGTCGCGGTACCGGTAACGAGAATCCGTCGCGTGGTGACCGTCTCGCCGCCGGCTGGCGCATCGATCGTCACGTGCGGCCCGCACACGCTTTCATCGAGCTCGTGATAAACGGTCCAGAGCAGCGTTGCGCCATCGCTGCCAGAGGCAGACATTCGAATTTCGTTCGCGCCCGCGAGCGTCGGGAGACGGCGAGCAAGGGATGCCACGCCAGCACTGAAATCGGACGGCGCTACGACCGGATTGCCGTTGATCAGCACGTTTGCGTTTGACACACCATCGTTTCGCAATGCGAGCGTGTAGACTCCGCCTGCCTCGGCGATGAAGGACGCGGTGTCCACTGCCGGGCCATGGCTAACGATCAGTGTCTTCGGACCGACGAGTGATTCTTCGATACGGCGCTGCAGCGTCAGCCGCAACGATCCATCACTCTTGCCGCCTTTAATGGTCACGGCGATATGGTTGCTTGGGAGCGCCCCGACAATGATCTCGCGAACTGCAAGTCCTGGGAAGTCGGACTCACTCAGGAGCGTCGCGCCGTTGAGAGTAACGATGGCGCTGCTCACACCCGAGTTCTCGACGGTCAGCACAAAGACGGCCCGCCCATCGCAATTGTCGCTGAGATCAACAGCGAATACGTCGTCGATGACCTGCGGCTTCCCGTTAGTGACAGCATAACTTTTAGGTCCGAATACGTTCGTCGTTGCAAACGCATTCGCGGTCACGATGAACGACAGAAGGATAACCAGACGGCGAGCGGACAGAGACATCGCGTTTTCTCCAACGAATGGATAGGTGCGGTTCAATTATTGGGGGATGTCCTACAGACAAGATTGCTGAAACAAAGGCGGCGGACTTTACCAGTTGGAACCCAAAAGCGTCAAGCAGCAATTGTGGTAACAACTTTACGTAAATTCCCTTTGTTGTCCGGACTCCCACCCTCGGGAAGGTCTCGCAACCGGCGATTCGCTCCCTTACGCCAGCCTGGCAGGCGCAGGTGCACGTCGGGACAGATCTCGGCGCCGGATACGACCGCCTGTACCGACGCGCCGAGCTATGTGCGGTATTCGGTGGTCCGCCTCACTCAATCGGGGCTCAGTTGGGCATCGGCGGTTGCTGGTAAGGTTCCCCCACGGATCCGCCGCTCATCAGTTTGCCCATGAACGTGAATATCACGCAGTAGCGATTGACATTCCGGAGGGTGAGGAGGGAAGCTCCTCATCCTCCGCTGCCAAACAGCGACATTCCAGAGAAAAACCAGCTCCTTCGCCGAATAACAGGAACTCGGATCGAATCCTGTGCCTGCCTCCTCCTCAGGAGACTCCCTCGATCTCGGCGATGATCGTCCACGCGTCGACATCGAGAACTTTCGCCAGGTGAAGGATGCACGTCA
>Ga0075425_100000050_pt1 | contig 112958 bp, 93 predicted proteins | sample SoiMethybrSBSTD4_FD_75300 | JGI IMG/M metagenome (GOLD analysis project Ga0075425, IMG submission 75300) | Bulk soil microbial communities from a Populus tree surrounding site in Tennessee, USA - Soil MetaG P. TD hybrid SBSTD4 | ecosystem: Environmental > Terrestrial > Soil > Tree plantation...
TGGACGGCGACGGCCTGCCGGACATCTACTTCGTCAACCAGGTCGGCGGCAACGAGCTCTGGAAGAACGCGGGCGGCGGCCGGTTCACGCAGATCACGAAGGATGCGGGCGTCGCGCTCGGCGGCAGGATCAGCGTGGCGGCGTCGTTCGCGGACATCGACAACGACGGCGATCAGGATCTCTTCGTCACGACGGTGCGCGGCGGCAACGTGCTGTTCGAGAACGACGGGCACGGCCGCTTCAGGGACATCACGAAGGAGGCCGGCCTCGATCTGGTCGCGCACTCGTCGGGCGCGGTGTTCTTCGACTACGACCGCGACGGCCTCCTCGATCTGCTCGTCTGCAACGTCGGCCGCTACACGACGGATGAGAAGGGGCCCGACGGCGCGTACGTCGGGCTCGCCGACGCGTTCCTCGGCCACACGCATCCCGATCGCTTCGAGTACCCGGTGCTCTATCGAAACCTCGGGCACAACCGGTTCAGGGACGTGACGGCGGAGGTCGGCCTGCGCCCGTCGGGGTGGGGCGGCGACGCGAGCGTCGCGGACGTGAACGGCGACGGCTGGCCCGACGTGTTCGTCCTCAACATGCAGGGGCACGGGCACTACTTCGAGAACGACGGCGGCCGCCGCTTCGTGGACAAGACGGCCGCGCGCTTCCCGAAGACGCCGTGGGGCGCGATGGGGATCAAGTTCTTCGACTTCGACAACGACGGCCTCGCGGATCTCTTCATCACCGACATGCACTCGGACATGTTCGAGATGCTGGCGCCGGATCACGAGAAGGACAAAGCGCCCGTCCACCCGCCCGAGCAGATTCTCGGCGGCGGCGCGGAGACCTTCGTCTTCGGCAACGCGTTCTTCCACAACCGCGGCGGCGGCCGCTTCGAGGAGATCTCGGATCGCATCGGCGCCGAGACCTACTGGCCGTGGGGGCCGAGCGTCGGCGACGTGAACGCCGACGGGTGGGACGACGTGTTCGTCGCGTCGAGCATGAACTATCCGCACCGCTACGGCATCAACTCGCTGCTGCTGAACGATCGCGGCGAGAAGCTCGCCGACGCCGAGTTCGTGCTCGGCATCGAGCCGCGGCGCGGCGGCCGCACGCACACGCCGTGGTTCGATCTGGACTGCCTGCAGGAGGGGCTCGGCCAGGATCTCTGCCGCGGCCAGTCAGGCACGATCCGCGTGATGGCGCCGCTCGGCAGCCGCGCGGCGGCCATCTTCGATCTCGACGGCGACGGCGATCTCGACATCGTCACCAACGACTTCAACTCGGCGCCGCAGGTGCTCGTCAGCGACCTCGCGCAGCGGCGCGCCGTTCACTGGATCGGCGTGTCGCTCGCCGGGACCGCGTCGAACCGCAACGGCCTCGGCGCGATCGTCCGCGTCCGCGCCGGCGGCCGCACCTACACGAAGTTCAACGACGGCAAGTCGGGCTATCTCTCGCAGAGCGTGCTGCCGCTGTACTTCGGCCTCGACGAGGCGACGTCGGTCGAGCAGATCGAAGTCGAGTGGCCGTCCGGGAAGAAACAGATCGAGACGGCCCTCGCGATCAATCGGGTCCTGCGGATTGGCGAACGATAGGGAGTGATGATCCGTCACTTCCCTCGTGCGCCACGCCGCAGCACGGTGACGCGGTCGGACGGCACGTCGCCGAACGACTCCGTCATGCCGTCCGGCCACCGCACGGTGACGTTGCGCGCGGCGGTTTCCGGGCCGAGGCCGACGTGGACGCGCGGATCGTTGCTCGCGAGGTAGCTGTACGCCGCGCGGACGTCGCGGCGAATCGTCCTCGCGCCGACCGTCATCGTCACCTGCGCGCCGAGCGCGTCGCGGCCGTGCTCCTCGACGACGCGCAGCGCGATCCAGTGCCCGCGCCGCGGCACGACGTTGCGCAGCACGAACGCGCGGCTGTCGCGGTTGACGACGACGATGTCGAGGCCGCCGTCGTTGTCGATGTCGCCGAACGCGGCGGCGCGGCTGGTCGCGGCGAGCGCCGCGCGCGTGCCGCCGCGCGGCGCGACCTCCTCGAACCGCGGCCCGGCGAAGCCGCGGAACAGCAGGCTCGGCTCCGCGTACGGATCGTCCGCGTAGCGCTCCGCCTGCAGGCCGACGCGCCCGTTCGCTTCGTACAGATCGAGGTAGCCGTCGTTGTCGAAGTCCGCGAGCGCCATGCCGAACCGCGTGAACGGACGGCTCGGCGTGCGGAGGCCGGCCGACACGGTGTCGTCGCTGAAGAATTTCCCGCGGTTGCGGAAGAACGAGTCGGATTCGCCGTCGAGGTTCACCACCAGAAGATCGAGGTCGCCGTCGTCGTCAAGGTCCGCGGCGTCGACGCCCATGCCCGACTTCGCCGTGCCGTCCTGATCGAGCGCGCAGCCGAGCGCCAGCGCCGACTCGGCGAAGCGGCCGCCGCCCTGGTTCAGCCACAGGTGATTCGGCGTGCGATCGTTGGCGACGAACAGGTCGACGCGGCCGTCGCCGTCGAAGTCGCCGGCGACGACGCCGAGGCCGTTGCCGACGGCGGAGCGGATGCCCGCGCGCGCCGAGACGTCGGTGAAGACGCCGCCGCCGTCGTTGTGAAAGAGCAGCGCGGCCGAGGGCAGGTCGTAGCTCGCCGGGCTGCAGTAGTCGGAGACGCCGGTGAGGCTGTAGCAGTCGACCTCGGCCGGCATCCGCCAGTCGAGATACCGCGCGACGAACAGATCGAGGCGGCCGTCGCCGTCGTAGTCGACGAACGCGGCGCTCGTGCTCCAGCCGCCGCCGGCGACGCCGGCTTTCGCCGTGACGTCGACGAAGCGGCCATGGCCGTCGTTGCGCAGCAGCACGTTCCCGCCGAACCGCGTGACGTACAGATCGGTGAAGCCGTCATTGTCGAAGTCGCCGGCGGCGACGCCCATGCCGTAGCCGCCCACGCCGGCGCCGCTGCGACCGGTGACGTCCTCGAACGTGCCGTCGCGGCGATTGCGATACAGGCGATTGCCGCCGGCTGACGGATCGGCGAGGCTGCCGCTCTGCACGAGATACAGATCGAGAAAGCCGTCGTTGTCCATGTCGAACAGCGCGGCGCCGCCGCCCATGATCTCCGGCAGGTAATGTTTCGCGGCGTGGCCGCTCCGGTGAACGAAGCTCACGCCCGCGCGCGCGCCGATCTCCTCGAACCACGGCGGCGCGCTCGACCCCGCGCCCGGCGAGCCGCTCGACGCGCGGCAGCCGGCGGCGGCGCCGCACACCATGGCGATCAGGACCGCGGCGCGCCCCGGCCGCGTCATCGCTGCGGATCGCGCGGGCGCGGCGGCGCGGCCGCCTGCAGCGAGCGGAAGCGATCGGCCGTCGCCTTCACCGCCGGACGCTCCGGCGACAGGCGCTCGGCGTTCTGCAGCGGCGCGGCGGCGGCCTCGAGGTCGCGGCGATTCATCTCCGCGTTCGCAATCCCGATCCACGCGTCGACGTTCGTCGGATCGATCTGCGCGGCGCGCTGGAACGCCGCGAGCGCATCGGCCGGGCGCCCCTCGTTGGTCTCGACCATCGCGGTCCACACGAGCGCGCGCGCGTTGCGCGGATCGAGCTGCGCGGCGCGATCGAACGCCGCGACGGCGCCGCGCGCGTCGCCGGCGCGCCACAGTATCAGCCCGCGCGTCTCGTGCGCCGGCGCGTACGAGCGGTTGATCGACAGCGCGCGCTCGACCTCCGCGCGCGCCTTCGTCAGCTGGTTCAGGTGCATGTAGCCGGTCGCGAGGTCCACGTGCGCCTCGAATCGATCCGGCTCGCGCGCGATCACGCGCTCGAGCAGCTGCACGCCGTCGGCGTCCTGCCCGGCCGCGACGTAGACCTGGCCGAGATGCGCCATCAGCACGACGTCCTCGGGGCGATCCTTGCGCAGCTGCTCGAGGATCGCGATCGCCTGCGGGAAGCGGTCGGCGACGATGTACGCGGTCGCGTCCTTGAGCAGCGCGGCGTACCCGCGGCGGAAGTCGAGCATCTCGTTGGTCCACGGATCGCTCCACTGCGGCTCGCCCTTCGCGCCGACCTGCGCCGCGGACGCCGCCCGATCGGCCCGGCCGAGCCGCCGGTACGCCGTGCCGAGCAGCTGCAGCGTGTAGCCCTCGCCGGGCGCCGCCTGGACGAGCCGCTCGAGCAGCCCGGCGGCGCGATCGTTCTCGTCGCGCTGCAGGTACACGCGCGCGAGGCCGATCCAGCCTGCGCGGTCCGCGGGATCGATGTCGGTGGCGCGCCCGAACGCGCGCTCCGCCTCCTCGACGCGGTTTTCGTCGAGCAGCCAGAGGCCGAGGCGCCAGTACGCCGGCGCGTATGCTGAATTCCGATCGATTGAGCGCCGCATGTCGCGCACCGCGTCGTCGGTTCGGCCGAGGCGCGACTCGACGACGGCCAGGCGGTACGGCCACCTGGCTTCCGACGGCTGCAGCGCCGAGGCCTGCGCGTACGCGTCGCGCGCGGCGCCCGATAACCCGTTCGCCTCGCAGACCATCCCGAAGCGGCCCCACCGCGCGCCGTCGCGCGGATCCTGCGCGACGCCGGCGCGCGCCTGGCGCACGATGTCGGCGATCTCCGGCGCGAGCGGACCGAGATCCACGAGCGCCGGCGGCGACGGTCCGCTGGCGCGGAGCGTGCGCAGCGCGGCGACGCCGCCGGCCGCAAGCGCCGCCGCGGCGACGACGATGACGATCGGCCGGAGCTTCGAGGTGTCGTGCGGCGGGCGGGAGCGATTCGGACGGGATCGGCGCGTGCGGGCCAATGAAACCAGGGAAGCGGGGCGGGGAGAAGGCGGTGCGCGCCTTCGTCCCCGCGCCGTTGGAGCCGCTACCAGTCGAACTTCGCGCCGAAGCGGAACAGCCGCGGCGGCACGATCGTCGTCGGGTTCAGGAACGTCCGGCCCGAAACCCAGTTGATATTTGCGGCCGCGTTCGAGTTGGTGAGATTGTACCCGTCGACGAACGCCGAGACCGTCCGGCCCTTGCCCACCCGGAACAGTTTCTCCACGCGCGTATCGACGAGGATGATGTTGTCCTGCTGGCGCGCGCCGAACGGCTCGGCGAGAATCGTCTGCGATCCGTAATTCAGCGCCGCGACGAACGTCCGGCCGTACGGCTGTCCCGACTGCATCCGGATCGCCGGCGTCAGCCTGAGGCCCCATCGCGCGTCGATGGTGCCGTTGATCTTCGCGGACCACAGGCCGAAGTCGTACCGTCCGTTGTCGTTGTTGATCATGTCGTTGGGGTTCGCGACGTCCTGCCGGACCCGGAGCGTCTGCCCGAAGTAGCCGTTCGCGTTGTCGCGATTCCACCGGTACGCGTACGAGGCGTTGACGGACCAGCGATTGCTCATCCGCTTGTTGGCGGTGAACTCGAGGTTGTAGAAGTCGTCCTGTCCGCCGGTGTTGTGGAGGAAGTTGACGACGGGCAACGCGAGGTTCGCGGGATTCAGGTTGAACGCCTGGATCGTCGGCGCGTTCGCGGCGAACGTGCCGTCGGACTCCGGCACGCGAACGGTGATCGGCACGTTGTAGGCGTCGATCGGCCGGTTCAGGTTGTCGCTCTGATACAGCCCGTCGATCCGCCGCCACACGAAGCCGGCGTGCACGCCGAAATTCGCGAACAGCTCGCGCTCGACGAACGTCGCGAACTCGCGCGTACGCTGATCCTGCAGGTTCGGATCGAGCTGCGTGCTGCCGACGCCGCCCGACGATCGGTTGAGCTGACCCTGTTCGCCGTTTTGCCAGATGCCGTCGCCGTTGAGATCCCGCCAGGCGTACCGGCGCCACCAGTCCGGCGAATTCGGGTTGACGTTGGAATTGATTGCCGTCGTGCCCGGATTCCACCAGTACGACGCGTAGTTGGCTTTCAGGACCGTCTTCCCGTCGCCGCTCAGATCGTAGGTGAGCCCGACGCGCGGCGCCGTGAGGTTCCACGTGATCAGGTTGTTGACCGCGGGGAACGACACCTGACTCGTGTTGAATGCGCTGACCGGCGGACCTATCTGCTCCGGCATGTACGCCCGGTACCGGTCGAAGACGACGCCAAGCGTGAACGTCAGACGCGAGCCGACGCGCCAGGTGTCCGACGCGTAGAGGCCGGTCGTCCACAAGCCGTTCAGCGACGCCGACGGCGTCTGGAACAGAATCACCTCTGACGGCGCGCCGTTGCTGAGCACCATCAGCACGTCGTTCGGCACCTGGCCCAGGCCGGCCTGACCGCGCAGATCGTCGTAGCGCTCGTTGAAGAACTCGCCGCCGACCTTGAAGTTGTGGCTGCCGCCCCACCCGTCCTTGAAGTAGCTGAGCGAGCCGAGGACCTGGTTGCGCGTGATGTCGCGGAACCAGCCGTCCTGGTTGCCGCCGCTCACGATGTTCGTGCTGATGTCCTCGTACGCCGGCGCTTCCGTGTACCGATGGTTCGGCCAGAGGTAATGGAACTGGCCGCCGTGCACCTCGAAGAACATCTTGTCGCTGACGACGTCGTCCCAGCCGACCTTGTAGGTGTGCGCCCAGTACGACTGGTTCCACGTCGAGTCGGCGCTGTTGTGCACGGCCGCCGTCGCGCCGATGAGGAACGTGTCGAGCCGGTTCGGCTGCTGCTTCTTGCCCCACTGCGCGAAGCCGACCAGCTTGTTGTTGGAGTTGATCGAGTAGGTCGCCTTGCCGGTGATGTTCTGCAGGTGCGTCTCGAACGGCTTCACCGGGAAATTCGGCAGCAGGCTCTGCGCGTCCTGATCGCGCAGCGATCCGTACCACCACAGCTTGTCCTTCTTCATGTAGCCGCCGACGTCGCCGTTCAGATCGTGGTAGCTGTGCAGGCGATTCAGATCGGTCGGCCCGAGATTGCCGCCGCCCTTGACGCCGAGCGCGATCTGCGCCGCGTCGATGTTGCGCGACTGGATGTTCTCGTTCTCGTAGTCCGCGTACAGCCGGCCGTGGTACGTGTTGCCGCCGGATTTGGCGATGAACTGCGTCATCACGCCGGCCCACGGCATGTCCGGCGTGTTCGCGCCGGTCGTCACCGAGACTTCCTCCATCGAGCCGTAGTCGTAGTAGAAGCCGGCGGCGTTGGTGCCCTCGGTGTTGACGATGCCCTCGACCATCGGCCGGTGCTGATCCGATTTGGTGTCGTAGGTGGAGTAGCCGGTCTGCGTGCCGGCGGCGCTCCCGCCGACGTCGATACGCTGCATCTGAATCGCGGGCGCGGCGGCGAGAATCGACCAGAAGTCGCGCGCGTTCGGCAGCGAGGCGAGCTGCTGCGCGTCGAAGTTGGTCGACGTCTTCGTCGTCGCGACGTCGACGACCGGCGACTGGCCGCTGACGGTGACCGACTCGGTCAGGCGCGCGACGCGCAGTTCCACGTTCACCGTCGCGGTGAAGCCGAGGCCGACGCGCAGCCCTTCGCGAATCTGCGTTTCGAATCCCGCGAGCTCGTAGCGCACCGTGTAGTCCCCGGGCGGGATCGCGGAGAAGCGATAGATACCGTCGGTGCCGGTCACGTCGCTGCGCGTGCCCTGCATCGAGGGGCTGGAAATCGTGATCGTGACGCCCGGCATGACGGCGCCGCTCGCGTCGGTGACCTTGCCGTTGATGGCGCCGGTCGTGGTGCTGACGGTCTGGGCGAACGCGCCGACCGCGGACCCGAGCGCCAGCAGGAGAACGAGGACCGGAATCTGGCCGTGCAGCCGCCTCATGCGCCTCCTCCGTGGTTCCGAGAGAACGAGCGACCGAGACTACAAACGTATACCCCGCCGACCGGTGGTCGATTTGTGAACGGACACTACACCTGTCCTTATACGAACGCAACAGCGTTCAGCGTTCAGAGTTCAGGGTTCAGGGTTCCCGTTCGGGTTCTTGTTCGGATTCTCGTTCTTGTTCGGATTCTCGTTCGGGTTCGGATTCTCGTTCGGGGTTCGGATTCTCGTTCGGGGTTCGGATTCTCGTCGGCGGACCCGAACCCGAACGTGAACGCAGAACCCGAACCCCGAACGCGAACCCGAACGCTGAACGCGAACCCGAACTCAGAACGCGAACCCGAACGCTGAACGGTGAACGCTGAACGCTGAACGCGTCCCGCTATTTCGCCGCGTCGCTCGACGAGGGTGCGGGCGGACGGATCACGCCGACCCCCTGCTCGATCGCGATCCGCGTCCCGAACGGCTGCGAGAGGCGCTGCAGGCGCTCGAGAATCGTCCGGCCCATGTCGGCGGCGGCCAGCTTCGGCACGCCGCGATTGGCGCCGCGCGCCGTGTAGCTCAAATCGATCGGGTGCAGGCGGATTTCGGCGACCCGCCCTTTCTCGAAGCGGCTGGTCGCGACGACGCTTTGGTACCACACGTCGCCGCTGAAGGTGACGCGGTTCCACATCGCGTCGAACTCCGCGTCGGTCGCCGCCGCGCCGTCCATCTTGTATTGCTCGAAGAGGTCGCTCGCGACCGGCTCGAGCAGATCGAGCTGGAAGATGAAGTTGCCGAGGCTGTAGAAGATCGGCTTGCCCTTGTAGATCTCGACGCCGCGCACCTGGTGCGGCCCGTGGCCGACGAACGCGTCGGCGCCGGCATCGATGGCCTCGTGCGCGAGCGGCGGCAGGAAATCGGCCGGCGTCTGGCTCCAGTTGCCCGGCTCGTGTGCGTGGATCGTGACGATCACGAAGTCCGACAGCTGCTTGGCGGCGCGGATGCTCTTGAGGATCTCGCGCTCGTCGACCGGATCCATCGTGTAGGTGAAGCCGCGGTGATCCGCCGCCTTGTAGCGGACGCCGAACAGATCGACCTCGTCGGGCGTCTCCTTCTCCGGCGGCCGCACCGATCCCGCCGGCTGCTCGTCGCGAATCTTGCGGAGCGCCTTCAGCTCGTCGGGTGTCACGAACGCGTAGCGCGTCGTCCGCAGCGCGTTGACGCCCGGACGGCCGGGCGCCTGCCCCGCGGGCGGGGCCGAGCGCGAGAGCGGCGTGAAGGTGGACGCGAGCGAGATGAGCGCGACGCGTCCCTTGTCGGTGTCGAAGTAGCGCGCGGCGCGCGCGGCGGCGCGGTGCTCGCCGACGCCCGCGTGGACGATGCCCGCTTCGTCGAGCGCGCGGCTCGTCAGACGCATCCCCTCGAGGCCCCAGTCGGTCGCGTGGTTGTTCGCGCGCGACATGACGTCGAAGCCGATCGCCTTCAGGTCGGCCGCGACCGCCGGCGTGCCGATGATCCAGACGCCGCCGAACTCCGCCTGCGGCACCGCGGGCGTGCGCGTGAGATCGATCGCGGTCCCCTCGAAGTTGCCGAAGGCGGCGTCGGCGTCGTGGAGGATCCTGCCGACGGGCGCGAACCCCGGCGTCTGCGAGACGGGGCGCGCGATGATGTTGTCGCCGACGGTGGCGAGCGTGAAGCCGTCGGCGACGCTCATGGCGAGCTCGCGCTGCGGGTCGCGCGGGAGAGGAGGCTGCTGTTGCGCCGCGAGGACGGCCACGGCAGCAAGCAAGAGGATCGATCCGAGCAGTCGTACGCGGCCCATGCAGCCTCCCCGCAAGCGCGTTCAGCGTTCAGGGTTCAGGGTTCAGGGTTCAGGGTTCAGGGTTCTTGTTCTCGTTCTGGTTCTCGGTCTCGTTCTGGTTCTCGTTGTCGTTCTGATTCTGGTTCTCGTTTCTCGTTCTCGCTCAAACGAGAACCGGAACGAGAACCCGAACGACAACCCCGAACGAGAACCCTGAACCCTGAACCCTGAACGCTGAACGCTGAACGCGTCCGCCTCTCCCAACTACCACGCCATCACGTAGCTATCACCCGTGGGACTGACGCCGCCCATCAGCGCGCCGGTCCGCGGGTGAATCATGATCCCCTTCACCGACCCGACGCCCCGCGCGTCGCGGACGTCGAGCTGATGTCCCTTCGCCGCGAGCCCGTCGCGCACGGTCTCGGGCAGCATCGCCGGCGTCAACAGTTTCCCGAGCACGTTGTGCGGGTAGTACGAGTCGCGGAAGCTGTTGCTGATCACCGCCGGCTGCTCGAGCGCCTGCTGCACCGTCATCCCGAACTCGACGACGTTCAGGAAGAACTGCAGCTGCGTCTGCGGCTGCGTGTCGGCGCCTGGCGTGCCGAAGACGACGTACGGCTTGCCGTCCTTGAGGGCGAGCGCCGGGTTGATCGTCTGCCGCACGCGCTTGCCGGGCTGCAGCGAGTTGACGTCGGCCGGATCGAGGTAGAAATAGCGCATCCGATCGTTCAGGAAGAAGCCGTTGCCCTCGACGACCATGCCGCTGCCGAACCCGCTCAGCAGGCTCGACGTCACCGACACCATGTTGTGATCCTTGTCGACGACGGCGAGATACGTCGTCAGGTTGAGGATCTCGTCGGGATCGAACGGCTTCACCTCCGTCGGCGACGGCTGCGGATCGGCGTAGCGGTTGCCCGCGCGCGCGACCGCCGTGGACGTCGTGAAGCGCGACGGATCGCCAGGCGCCGGCTCGCCGGCGATCGCATGATTCGGATCGATCTGCGCGCGCCGCGCCGCAGCGTATTCCTTCGACAGCAGCGCCTTCATCGGGATGTTGGGCACGAACTTCGGATCGCCGACGAACTTGTTGCGGTCGGCGAACGAGAGCTTCAGCGCCTCGGTCACCGCGTGCAGGTACGGCGCCGTGTTGTGGCCCATGCTCTTGAGGTCGAATCCCTCGAGGATGTTCAGCGCCTCGAGCATCACGAAGCCCTGAGAATTCGGCGGGCACTCGTAGACGTCGACGCCGCGGTATGTCGTGCGGACCGGCGGATCCTCGAACGCCTGCACGCCGGCCAGATCGGCCTCGGTGATGAGCCCGCCGTTCGCCTTCATGAACGCCGCCGTCGTCTTCGCGAGGTCGCCGCGGTAGAACGGATCGGCGCCCTGCGACGCGATCGCGCGCAGCGTTCGCGCGAGATCCTTGTTCACGAGGATGTCGCCCATCTCGAGCGGCTTGCCGTCGCGGAACCAGATCTTGGTGGACGAGGGGAACTTCGCGAGCTTGTCGCGGCTGCCGCGCAGCTCGCGCGCGAGCGCTTCCGTGATGGGGAAGCCCTGGTCCGCGATTTCGATCGCCGGCGCCAGCACCTCGGCGAGCGGGCGCGTGCCGTACTTCTGCACGGCGTACACGGCCCCGCCGACGGCGCCCGGCACGGCGATCGTGAGCGGCCCGTCGCCCGGCATGCCGCCCTTGCTCTTGTAGAGATCGATCGTCGCCGCGTGCGGCGCGAAGCCGGTGCCGTTGATGAACTTCACCTCGCGCGTCTTCGCGTTGTAGTAGAGGACGAACATGTCGGCGCCAAGGCCCGTCATGCCCGGCTCGACCTCGCCCTGGACGGCCCAGGTCGCCATCGCGGCGTCGATCGCGTTGCCGCCGGCTTTGAGGATCCGCATGCCGGCTTCGGCCGCGAGCGGGTGCCCGGCGGCGACCATGCCGTGCTGCGCCACCAGTGTCGGACGCCAGCTGGTCGTCTGCGCCGGCAGGGAGACGACGGTCAACAGGACGACGAGTGCCGTGATGCAGGCTCGCTTCATCGCACCCTCCCGGGTGAAAACTGCCCGTGCGTGTCAGGGGGACTATAGACCAACTAAAATGCCGCGGTCATGCTGTCTGCAATGCTGGCGTTGCTGCTCGTGCCGGCCGCCGCGCCGTCCCACCCCGCGGAATTCTGGCGCTCGATCGCGCAGCACGACTACGCCGTGCCGGCGGGCAGCGATCTGCCGGCGCTCGTCGCCGAGCTCGAGGAGCTGCTCGCGTCGCCCGATCCGGAGCTGCGGGACGAGATCGCCTACTCGACGTTCGCCGCCTGGATTTATCAGAAGCGCACGATCGAGGGTCCGCTCCTCGGCACGCTGACGCGCGATCTCGTGAGCAATCTGACCCGCGGCATCGGCGACCGCGACTCGGACGGCGTGTTCCGGCGATCCTTTTCCGCGCTGACGCTCTCGGTCGTTGTCGCGCGCGACAACGCGTCGCCGGTGCTCACCCGCGACGAGTTTCGCCGCATCGAAGCCGCAGCGCTGGAGTATCTCGCCGCCGAGCGCGACGTGCGCGGCTACGATCCGCGGAAGGGGTGGATGCATTCCGCCGCGCATACGGCGGACCTGCTGAAGTTTCTCGCGCGCAGCCGGTATCTCGAGTCCGCGGAGCAGACGCGTCTGCTCGACGCCGTCGGGCGCAAGCTCGCGGCGACGCCGACAGTGTTCACGCACGGGGAGGACGAGCGCATCGCGCGTGCGATCTTATCGATCGTGAACCGCGCCGACTTCGACCGCGCGGCGTTTCAGGCGTGGACGGCGCGCGTCCGCCCGGGGCGGCCGCAGGCGCGGCCGTCGGAGGCGGATCTGGCCGGCGCGCAGAACGTGAAGAACGCGCTCAGCAAACTGGAAGTGCTGCTCGCCGTCGATCCGCAGCCGTCGGAGTCGGTCGCCGCCGCGCGCGACGCGGTGCGCGCGGCGGTGAAGGACCTCTTCTAGCGGTTACTTGAACCAGGTTTTCACGCCGCCGTGCCGCGAGCAGGCGCCGCGGTGCTGCTTCGCGACGCTATAGGTGCCGTCCTTGCACTGCGCCGTCGCGTTCGGCGGCGCGTCGGCGGGCGCCTGCTGCGTCCGCGCGCTCGACGAGGGCGCGGGCGGCGCCGGCGCTGTCGGGGCCGCGGGCGGCGCGGGCGCCGGCGACGGCCGCTCAGCCGCCGTCGATCGCGTCGGGTTGCTCTGCTGCCGCGTTGCAGCCGCGTCGGCAAGCCAGGTCGCCACGCCGCCGTGCCCCGAGCACGCGCCGCGTTTCGACGCCGCGGTCGTGTAGCTGCCGTCCTTGCACTGGCCGGTCGCGCCGGCCGGCGCCGCGGCGTTCGCCGGCGCGCTCGCGCTGCCGGCGGTGCCCGCCGGCTTCGTGGCGCGCGGCGCGCTGCTCCTCGACTCCTTCGCGGCGCCGCTCTTTGCCGGCGCCGCACTGCCGAACCACGTCTCGACGCCGCCGTGGCTCGAGCAGGCGCCGCGTTCGGTTTTCGCTTTGCTGTAGGTGCCGTCGTGGCACTTCGCCGTCGCGCCCTTCGGCGCGTCGGGCGGCTGCGCGGCCGCCGCCGCGAGAAACGCGGGGAGAGCGAACGCCGACGCCGCCGCGAGCAGCCACGCGTTCAGTCGTCGCTTCATACGGACCTCACTCGAAATCGGCTTACCGCTTCGCCGTCTGCGGAATCTTCAGCACCTGGCCCGGCTTGATCTTGTTCGGGTCGCTCAGCTGATCCGTGTTCGCGTTGAAGATTTCCATGTACGCGTTCGCGTCGCCGAGCGTCTCCTTCGAGATCTTGCTGAGCGTGTCGCCGGGTTTCACCGTGTAGGTATGCTCGCCGCCGCCCGCTGCCGCTCCGGTGTTGGTCGCCTTGATGTCGGCGACGATCTCTTTCTGCCAGTCGGGAATGGTCTTGATCGCGTCCCAGATCTTGTTGGCTTCGGCCTGCGTGTTCGTCGTGCCGTGGAAGTACAGCTTGCCGTCGCGCTCGTCGGCCGATCCCTGCATGCGCAGGTCTTTCGCGGTCTGAATGGCGTAGGCGTACTTGTCGCGCAATCCCATGTCTCTCCTCCTCGCGTGTCGCGTGCTCGTCAGTTCGATCACGCAGACGAGCCTCTCGGCTCGAGAAGGAGAGCGGCTGCAACGCGATTGCCAGCGGATAGCGCTGAGCGCGTGTGCCGGCGGAAGCCGTGAAGCGCGGCAGAGCTGTCGAGCGATGAGGCACGAATTACCGGAGCGATATCGGCCTGCGTCGATCGCGACGCCGTGGCGCGAGGAGTTTCCTTACGCGCCGTCGTGTTTCGATGTGCGTCAGGCGTGCGTGGAGCGGCGGTAGCGGCCCATCAGCTCCGCGGTGCCGATCGTGTGCATCCTGATCGCGTCTTCGATCTGCTGCCGCGACGCGCCGGGCGGGAGCCCGAGCGTCTTCACGTCGAGCGCGAACAGACGGAAGAAATAGCGATGCGTGCCGGACGGCGGACACGGGCCCATGTAACCCTGCGTGCTGCGGCTGTTCGTGCCGGAGATGCCGACGGCGCCGGATCGGCCGCCGCCCGACATCTCGGCGCGCTCGGCCGGAATGTCGAACAGCACCCAGTGCGTGAAGGTGCCGCGCGGCGCGTCGGGATCGTCCATGATCAGCGCGAACGATCGCGTGTCGCGCGGCGGTTCGCTCCAGGCGAGCGGCGGCGCCGTGTTGTCGCCGTCGCACGTGAACGCGCGCGGGATGTCGCCGCCGGCGCCGAAGGCGGGGCTCGTCAGCGTGAACGCCATCGCCGTGGTCGAGCGCTAGCGCGCGCCGACGACTTGCACGCGCTTGATGTCGCAGCCTGACGGCAGACGGCTCGGACGCGGCGGCACGTTGCCGAGATAACAGTTGGGGATGAGATACATCGGCGAGCCCGCCGCGGAGGCCGGACGGCTCGGCGGCGCCGCGGGCGGCACGCGGTCGAGCGCGGCGCGATACGTGAGCGTCTCGTACGGCGCGATACGGATGTCGACGGCAATCGTCTGATAGCCCGGCGCGCGGATCTCGAGCCGGTGCGGGCCGGCGGGCAGCGTGAGCACGCGGCCGGGTTCGATGTCGGCGACGGTGCCGACGTAGTACGAGTCGATGAACACCTGCGCGTCGGAGGGCGTCACCGAGAGGCGCAGCAGCCCGGTCGCGGCCGCGGCGGGCGCAGCGCCGGCGTCAGCGGGCATCGCCGTCGTATCGACCGCGCCGATCCCGTAGCCGCTGATTCCGTACCCGCCGAAGCCCGTGAGGCCGGGCGCGACGAAGCGGTTCCGGTACGGATCACGGCGGAGCGTGCGGAACATGTCGACCGGCGGCGTCCCCGCGGGGAGCGGCGGCGTGAAGCGAACCGGCGGCGTCAGCCCGCCCGCCGGCGGCGGCGTGACCGACGGCAGCGGGAAGACGATGGGCGGCGGCGTCGTGCGCGGCGCGGCCGGCGGCGGCGGTGCGGGCGCAGGCCGCGGCGGCGCCTGCGTCTGATGCGACGGCGGTGCGGCGGCCGCCCCTTTCGTGACCGTCTGCGCGCCGGCGACGGCCGTCATCGAAGCCACACACGCGATCAGCGCAAGCCGCATGGTCCCACCCCGGGTTCTCCTTTCACTCTACGCGGGGGCGCCCCCTTTGCACAAAAAATCTTCACGACCTCGTCGCTCGAACGCGGAAACAACCTGGTAAGAACCTGGTTTCAACCAGGTTTGAACCAGGTTTGAACCAGGTTTCAACCTGGTATGAACCTGGAAGATCCTGGATCTCACCTGGTGGCGGCGGCGACGACCGGAGCGTCGGCCGCGCGCGAGCGGCGGATTAACCATGCCCCGGTCAGGCAGATCGCGGCGCCGGCGATCGACAGCGGCGCCACGCGCTCGTCCCGGACGATGACCCCGAGCAGCAGCGCCACGACCGGGATCAGAAACGTCGTCGCCGACGCCGTCGTCGCGCCCATCCGCCCGGCGCCCATCGCCGCCAGCACGTTCGCGATCGCCGTGCCGAACGCGCCGAGCGCCAGCAGCGAGAGGAGCGGCCAGAGCGTCCAGTGGGCGTGCAGGACGGCCGGGATGCCGAGCGGCGCGGTGAGCAGCACCGACGCGACGAGCGCGCGCCAGATCACCGGCAGCGCACCGTTGCGCTGCTGCAGCGGCCCGGCGACGTTGTACGCGAAGCCGTACGACGTGAGGGCGAAGACGATGAGCAGCACGCCGAACGCCTGGCCGCCTCGCTGATCCGGCGCCGCCACGCCGGGCCACGCGATCAGCACCGCGCCGGTGAAGCCGACCGCCAGGCCGACGAGCGCGCCGCGCGTCGGCAGGCGCCGCGCGAGCAGGCTCGCCACCGCCGCCGCGAACAGCGCCGTCGCCCCGTTCAGCATGCCGGTGAGCGCCGACGAGACGTGCTGCTCGGCAAACGGAAACATGCTGAGCGGAAACGCGAGCCACAGGACGCCGAGGCCCGCCGTCTTCCACCGATCCGCGCGGCGTATCGGCCGCCGCGCCGCCGGCATCGTCGACAGCGTGAGAAAGCCGATCAGGATGCGCAGGAACGTGACGCCGTTCGGCTCGACCGACTCGAGCCCTTCGGCGATGAAGAGAAACGACGCGCCCCAGATGCAGCCGGGGAGGACGAGCAGCAGCCAGTCGATCACGATCGTCCGGCCGCGCGCCGCGCGGCGATCACGCCGCCGTCTCCCGCCGCAGCGCGTCCCACAGCGCCTCGACGTGCGATCGCTCGGTCGCTTCCGCGCCGATCGACACGCGTGCCATCCAGCGGCCGTCGAGCGTCGCGGGCGTCAGGTACGCGGCGCCGGATCGGTTCACGCGATCGACCCACGCGAGCGTGTGCCGATCGAGCGCCTCGCCCTCCACGCCCGGCGGCTCGTGGCGCACGCACAGCGTCTGCAGCGGCACGGGCGCGAGGATCCGCCAGTGGCGCGCGGCGCGCACCTCGTCGGCGAGCCACTGCGCGTTCGCGATGTCGCGCCGCAGCCGCGCCTGCAGCGCCGCGACGCCCTGCTCGCGGATGAGAAACCACAGCTTCAGCGCGCGGAAGCGGCGGCCGAGCGGAATGCCCCAGTCGCGGTAGTTGTTGACGCGGCCGTCGGCCGCCGACTGCAGATAGCTCGGGTTGGTCGACATCACGCGCACCAGATGCTCCGGATCGCGGACGTAATAGATCGAGCAGTCGAACGCGGCGCCGAGCCATTTGTGCGGGTTGACGACGAGCGAGTCGGCGCGCTCGACGCCGCTCCAGAGGCGGCGGCACTCGGGGAGGATCATCGCCGAGCCGGCCATCGCCGCGTCCACGTGCAACCACAGACGGCGCTCGGCGGCCACCTCCCCGATGGCGTCGAGTGGATCGAACGCGGTGGACGTGGTGCTGCCCGACGTCGCGACGACGGCGCACGGAATCGCGCTTCGGCGGCAGTCGGCGTCCACCGCCGCGGCGAGCGCGTCGGCGCGCATCGCGAACGACGCGTCGTGCGCGATCACGCGGATGTTGTCGCGGCCGAAGCCGGCGAGCAGCGCCGCCTTCGCGACCGAGCTGTGGCTCTGCGCCGACGTGTAGACGACGAGCGGCCGCGGCTCGGCCTGCAGGCCGCCGCGCGTGAGGCTGAAGCCGGTCGCGCGCTCGCGCGCCGCGATGAGCGCGATGAGCGTGCTCGTGGACGCGGTGTCCTGAATGACGCCGTGCCACGCGGCCGACAGTCCAAGCATCTGACGCAGCCAGTTCGTCGCGACCTCTTCGATCTCGGTGAGCGCCGGGCTCGATTGCCACGCCAGGCCCAGCACGCCGAGGCCCGTGCTCACGTAATCGCCGAGCACGCTCGAAAGCGATCCGTTGCACGGGAAGTAGCCGAAGAAGCGCGGATGCTGCCAGTGCGACAAGCCGGGGACGACGATGCGATCGAGGTCGGCGACGATCGCGTCGAACGGTTCGGGCGCCTCCGGAGGCGAGGTGGGCACGAGCGCCTTGATCGCTCCCGGCTCGGTCCGCGCCATCACGGGGTACTCCTCGACGCGGGATCGGTAGTCGGCGATCCAGTCGATCAATCGATGGCCCGCTTCGCGGAATTCTTCGGGAGTCATTGACGGATCTTAGTGGACGCGGCGGCAGGACTTGAACCGCGAATTCTTCCCGACCTACGGGCCGAACACGACGGCGACGCGGCCCGGCCCGTGCACGCCGATCGTGAGCGACAGCTCGATGTCGGCCGTCCGGCTCGGGCCGGTGACGAACGTGCAGTTCGACGACTGCGCCAGCGCCTCGCTGCGCGCGATCAGGAAATCGATCATGCGCTCGTGGAGATCGTCGGGACCGACCAGCGCGATGTGAAACGGCGGCAGCAGGGACACGGTCGGCGAGCAGCCGGGGCCGGCGATGAGCGCGAGCGATCCGGTTTCGGCAATCGCGCCGTGGCAGCCGGTGACGCCCACTTCGGCCCCCGCCTGGTCGGCGCGCGGCGACGATCCGACGAGCGCGCCTTTGCAGATCGATCCGCAGTCGTACGGCAGGTGCTCGCGGTTCCACGCGAGGACGCGAAGCCCGGCGACGAGCGTTCGCAGGCGATCGCGCACGGCGGCCGCCGTCGGCTCGACGTACGTTTCGACGCCCAGCGCGCGCGCCTCGAGCACGAAGCGGTCCAGCAGCGCGGCGGCGTCGGGCCGGGCGCGCCGGGCGTCCGCGGCCACAGGTGCAGCGCCCTCGTCGCCGCGATGATCGGGCGGCGCCGACGGGATGCGGCCGGTGCGCAGCGCCCGCTCGACGCGGCGGAGAATCGCGTCGCGCGCGCCGCTCATGATTTGCGCGCCGCGCGGCGGCGCCAGGCCGTCTCGAACGTCACCGCCGCGGGCGCTCTGAGATCGCGGAACCTCGTCCAGCCGCGCGCCATGCCGGGCGCGCGGCGGATCCACCCGTCGCGCGCGCGCCGGCGCAGCACGCGCCGCGCGATCGCCGCGGCGAGGCGGTACAGCCGCGGCCGCGACGCGACGCGCGCGAACAGCTTCAGCCCCACCCGCAGCGCGGCCGGCTGCGGCGTGCGGTCGACCGCCTCGTGACGAAGCGCGAGCAGCATGCGCGGGATGTCGAGGCGCACAGGGCAGACCTCGCGGCACGCGCCGCACAGGCTCGACGCGCTCGGCAGCTCGGCGAAGGGCGCGAGGCCGCGGATGCCCGGCGTGACGATCGATCCGACCGGCCCCGGATAGACGTCGCCGTAGGCGTGCCCGCCGACGCTTCGATAGACCGGGCAGGCGTTGAGGCACGCGCCGCACCGGATGCAGCCGAGGATCTCGGCGGTCTCGCCCGCGAGGATCCGCGATCGGCCGTTGTCGAGCAGCACGACGTGCATCTCGTCGGGGCCGCTGTCCTCGCCGCTCCGCCGCGGCCCGCGCACGAGCGTCGTGTACGCCGTGAGCTTCTGGCCCGTCGCCGATCGCGCCAGCAGCTTCAGGAACCGATCGAGATCCGCCATCGTCGCGACGAGCTTCTCGATCCCCATCAGCACGACGTGCACGCGCGGCAGCGTCGTCACCATGCGGCCGTTGCCTTCGTTGGTGACGAGGCAGATCGCGCCGTTCTCGACGACGCCGAAGTTCGCGCCGGTGAGGCCCATGTCGGCCTGCAGGAACTCCTCGCGCAGCTGCCCGCGGGCGTAGCGCGCGAGCGTCTGCGTGTCGTCGCTGTAGGAGACCGAGAGCCGCTGCGCCATGACGCGGCCCACCTGCTCGCGCGTCATGTGGACGATCGGCATGATGATGTGCGACGGCCGATCGCCGGCGAGCTGCACGATGTACTCGCCGAGATCGGTCTCGACGACGCCGATGCCGGCGCGTTCGAACGCGGCGTTGAGGTGCGTCTCCTCGGACGCCATCGACTTGCTCTTCGCGACGCGGCGCACGCCCGCCTTCGTCGCGATCTCGACGATGATCCGGTTGGCGTCGTCCGTCGTCTCGGCCCAGTGCACGCGCGCGCCGTTCTCGACGAGGCGCGCCTCGAAGGCGCGCAGCGAATCGGCCAGTGTGTGGAGCACCTCCATCTTCGACGCGCGCGCGCGATCGCGAACGCGGTCCGCGTCGTCGAGCGACGCGAGGCCGACCGCGCGGCGGACGCCGAGCTGCGCCGTCGTGCGATCGAGCGCGATGTGCAGCTGGCGATTCCCGAGGGCCTCTCGCGCCCGTTCGGCGAAGCCGCCGCTCATTGCTGCGCCTCGTCGACGAGTTCCGCGAGGTGCTGCACTTTGATCGCGGCGCCGCGGCGGCGCAGGCCGCCCTCGAGGTGCAGCAGGCAGCCGAGATCGCAGCTCACGAGCCGTTCGGCGCCGGACGCCTCGATCGCCGCCAGCTTGCGGTCCATCATCGCCGCCGAGATGTCGGCGTTCTTGATCGAGAAGAGCCCGCCGAAGCCGCAGCATTCTTCCTGCTCGTCGAACGGCACCGACTCCGCGCCGATCGACGAGAGGATCTCGAGCGGCTCGCGGCGGACGCCGAGGCCGCGCATCAGATGACACGACGGGTGGTAGGCGACGCGCGCCGGCGTCTTCATCGAGGCCTGCGGGCCGCCGCGCTCGGCGACGAACTGGCTGAACTCGCGGCAGCGCGCGGCGACGCCGCGCGCATCGGCCGCCGCACGCGCGTCGTCCCTGAACAGCTCGGCGTACTGGTGAATCAGCATGTCCGAGCACGATCCGGACGGCACGACGATCGGACCCTCGGTCGGCGCGAGCACGCGAAGCGTGTGGCGCGCGACACGCCGCGCCTCGTCCTGGAATCCGGCGTTGAACGCCGGCTGGCCGCAGCAGGTGACGCCTTCGGGCAGCGCCACGCTGCACCCGAGGCGCTCGAGCACACGCGCCACCGACATCCCGGCGGCAGGATGGAATTCGTTGACGAGGCACGTCGGAAACAGCTGGACGATCATCGCGGCCGCCGCTCGGCGTCCGATATGGTAGCAGGGAGCGGCAGCAGCGCCTCCGCGGCGGCGATGCGCAGCGACGCCGACGCGAACGGCGCGCGCACGTAGCCGTCGTTGAGCTCGATCCGGCGCACGTCGCCCGGCTCGAAGATGTCCTTGATGAACTCGTGGCGCTCGTCGACGATCGCGCCGCGCCCGTCGACGTACGTTGCGACGTAGAGCAGATCGCGAAACGCGACGGCCGCGTTGCCGTTCCGCAGCGTCACCGACCAGTGGACGGATTCCGCGGGCCCCGGACGATGAGCTGCTGAAAGAATCTGCACGTCGCGCGCCGCGTCGTACGGCCGCGCCGGATCGTTCAGCGTCAGCGGCCCGCCGCCGATCGCGAACGGTCGACGGTGCGCGAACATCTCCGGCTCTTTCAGCCGCACCGCAGCCGCCACCACGCCGCGGTTTCTGTAGAGCGACAGCTCAGGCGCCTGCGCCCACGCGAGCCCGGCGTGATAGAGGACGCCGAGCGCCAGCACGGCGGCGGCAATCTGCCGGGAACGCGGTGAATCGACGAGCGCCCACCAGTAGGCGGCGAACAGAAAGACGATCGGCGCGAGCACGTAGAACGCGTGCGCCTGCGGCGGCTCGACGACGAAGAAGTAGCTCGCATAGACCAGCAGCAGGGCGCCGGCCAGGAGCAGCCGCACCGCGTCCCACCTCCGCCGCGTCGCCGCCTCGTTCCAGCGCGACCGCCGCGCCGCGTCCGCGACCATCCACACCGGCTGCACGACGCCTGCCGCGCCCGCGGCGATCGCGAGAGGCGCGAGCCAGAGATGGCGCTGGAAGAACTCCAGACGTTTGGGGGCGTCCGTCGCGATGAAGCGGTTGATCTCCAGGCTCGCGAACGACAGCAGCCGCGCGAGCGTCGTCACGATGATCCACGGGCTCACGGCGTGGAGGTGCAGGTTTCGCACGACGCCGCCGGAGCCGGCGGCCGCGCCGTGCAGCGCGAGCGTCGGCAGAAGGAACACCGCGGGGACGAGGGCGCCGGCGGCGAGCGAGAGGAGATTCACCATCATGTCGCGAACGCCGTCGCGCCATCGGCTCGCCCACGCGAGCGCGGCGAACGGCACCAGCAGCGGCCACGACATGTGAATCTGCATCAGCCATGCGAGCGCCGCGCCCATCATCGCGTGCGCCGCGGCGGGAGGGATCAGGCGCAGCGACAGCGCCGGAACGCTCTCGAAGACGCCGACGAAGAACACGAGCGAAGCCGGCAGGATGTACGACGTGTTGATCGGGTGCAGCGAGAACTGGATCGTCCACGGAATCGTGAAGAGCCACCCCCAGATCAACCAGCGCGGCATGGCCGGACGATGCGCGCCGACGTACCACGCGAAGAGGCTCAACGCGCCGAAGGACAGGATCGCGAGCGCGACGTACGGCGATTCCGGGTACGGCGCCGCGCGGAGCGGCGCGCCGACGAGCACGCCCTGGAGCGCGCCGGGAATCTCGCTCTTCGTCCACACGACGTCGGGCCCGAAGTACGGCCACTCTCCGGTCGCGTAATAGCGGAAACCGATCAGGAAGATCTGCGTCTCGTCCTCGAAGAAGAACTCGCGCGTGAGGCCGAACCATAAGCGGAACGCGAACAGCGCGGCGAGGACGAGCGCCCATCGCAGGGCGCGCGCAGGTGGCATATGGATCGGGTGAGCGATCTTATCCCGCGCCGCGTCTCGGCCGTTCACCGCGGATTTTCGCTTTTCCTTTAGATATCGAAGGCACACAACGTGCACCGATTCGCTGTGTGACTCGAACAAAGGAGAACTCATGCGCAGATGGTTAACCGCATGCAGCGTGGCGATGCTCGCGGTCGGGCTCGCGGCCACGGCTCATGCAGATGAATGGAACAAGCTCACGTACCTCACCTTCAGCGGACCAGTCAACATGCCGGGCATCACGCTGCCGGCAGGCACATATCGGTTCGAGCTCGCCGATCCGGATTCGAGCCGACGCGTGATTCGAGTGTCCGAGAAGGACGGCTCGAAGAACTACGGAATGTTCCTCAGCATCTCCGAGCAGAAGCTCGAGCCGTCGGACAAGCCGCTCGTGATGTTCAAGGAAACGCAGTCCGGCTCGCCGCAGGCCGTGCAGGCGTGGTTCTATCCGGGCGAGACGACCGGATATGAATTCGTCTACCCGCGCGAGCAGGCGATGAAGATTGCGAAGGCGACGCACACGTCGGTGCTCGCGATGAAGGATACGGCGCAGTCCTCGACCGACGAGCAGCGGATGTCGTCGATGAAGAGCGCCGAGGTGACGCGTATCGACGAGAACGGCAAGCCGGTGTCGACCGACGAGCAGCTGAAGGACTCGAGCTCGCGCCGTCCGTCGAATACGGCGGCGGCGACGACAACGGCGTCGCCGGCGACGACGACCGCACGGACGAACGCGGCGGCCGCGCCGCAGCCGACGACCTCCGAGCCGAACGGCAACCCGGAGGCGAACACGCAGGCCACGCCGGCGCGCGCCAACACCGCGTCGTCGGCGAAGCCGGCGCCGTCGACGGCCGCGCGCAGCACGACGTCGAACAACCGCGCGGTCGGCACGAGCGGCTCGACGCAGCAGACCGGCGCCGCGGCCGACACGGCGTCACGCTCGCCGCGCCGGCGCCTGCCGAAGACCGGCAGCGAGCTGCCGCTCTTCGAGCTCCTGAGCGGCCTGGCCTTCGCGGGCGCCGCCGCGGCGCGCTCGCTCCGCCGGTAGGGTCTCCACAGGGGGGCCGCGGGCTTCGCGCCCCCCTTTTTTCAATTAGGAATTTGGAATTTGGAATTAAGAATTCGTTCTAGTTCTTGATTCTTGCGGGTGCGTCTTTGACGATGAAGACGCGCTCGCCCGGCCGGATCAGGCCGAGCTCGCGGCGCGCGATCTCTTCGATCGCAGCGGGATCCTCGCGGAGGCGGCGGGCGGTCTCGCGCAGCCGCGCGTTCTCGGCGCGCTGTCGCGCGATCGACGCCGAGAGCTGATCGTACTCCTGCCGCGCGCGCAGCATGGCGACGAGGCCGCGCTCGCCGACCAGCGCGTCGACCACGATCGCCGACGCCACGATCATCAGCAGCAGGTGGACAATCCAGCGCGTGCGGCCCGACGGCCGCGGCTGCAGGGCGCGGCGCTGGCGCGCCGCGTCGTTTTCCTGTTTCGCCACGCGACGAAAACAGTACAACAACTTCGCGCAAACGTACCAGCGCAAAGATGGCCCAGCTCATCCTTATTCTCACGACGATGCCCGACGACGATCGCGCGGACACGCTCGCGCGCACGCTGGTGGAGGAGCGGCTCGCCGCGTGCGTGAACGTCCACGGGCCGATGACGTCGACGTATCGATGGAAGGGCGTCGTCGAGCGCGACGCGGAGCGTCAGCTGGTGATCAAGACGACGGCCGATCGGCGCGCGGCAGTGGAAAAGCGGCTGCGCGAGCTGCACCCGTACGAGCTGCCGGAGTTCGTCGTGCTCGACGCCGACGCGAGCGACGCATACGCGTCATGGCTGATGGCTGATGGCTGATGGCTCAGCCATGACGCGTCTTTCGCCGATGCGAGACGATCTCGAACAGCATCGGCAGCAGCGACACGAACACGATCCCGATCGTCACGAGCGAGAAGTTGTTGCGGACGACAGGGATGTTGCCGAAGAACCAGCCGGCGAAGAGGCAGAGCGCCACCCACGCGACGGCGCCGACGGCGTTGTACGACACGAACGCCACGGTCGTCATCTGCGCCGCGCCGGCGACGAACGGCACGAACGTGCGGACGATCGGGACGAAGCGCCCGAGCACGATCGCCTTGCCGCCGTAGCTCTCGAAGAACGCGTGCGCGCGATCGAGGTACTGCTTGTTGAGCAGCCTGTACGAGGAGCGGAACACGCGCGGCCCGATGTAGCGGCCGACGCTGTAGTTGACGGCGTTGCCGGCGAACGCCGCGAACGCGAGCAGCCCGAGCATCGCCCAGATCGACAGATCGCCGCGCGCGCAGACGGCGCCGGCCGCGAAGAGCAGCGAATCGCCCGGCAGGAATGGCGTGACGACGAAGCCGGTCTCCGCGAACACGATCGTGAACAGGATCGCGTAGACCCACGTGCCGTAGTCGCGGACGAAGTCGGTGAGGTGCTTGTCGAAATGCAGGACGAAGTCGAGCGGCCCCATCAGACGGCGTCGAGCGCCTGGCCGAGATCTTCCTTCAGATCCTCGATGTCCTCGATGCCGGCCGAGATGCGGACGAGGCCGTCGGTGATCCCGAGCGCCTGCCGCCGCTCGGCGGGAACCGACGCGTGCGTCATCGTCGCCGGATGCGAGATGAGCGTTTCGACGCCGCCGAGGCTCTCGGCGAGCGCGTGCAGCTTCACCGCGTTCAGCAGCCGGCGCGCCGCCTCGAGCGAGCCGAGCTCGAAGGCGAGCATGCCGCCGAAGCCTCGCATCTGCCGCTTCGCGAGCTCGTGCTGCGGATGGCTCGGGAGCCCGGGGTAGTAGACGTGCTTCACCTTCGCGTGCGCGCACAGGAACTGCGCGAGCGCGAGGCCGTTCGCGTTGTGCTGCTGCATCCGCAGCGGCAGCGTCTTGGTGCCGCGCAGCACGAGCCACGAGTCGAACGGGCTCAGGATCGCGCCTTCGGCGTTCTGCACGAACTTCAGCCACTCGATGTCGTCGTCGCGCTGGGCGATCGCGATGCCGCCGACGCTGTCGCTGTGGCCGTTCAGATACTTCGTCGTGCTGTGCGTGACGATGTCGGCGCCGAGCTCGATCGGCCGCTGCACGTAGGGGCTCGCGAACGTGTTGTCTACGACGAGCCGGACGTCGTGCGAATGGGCGAGGTCGGCGGCCGCGCGTAAGTCGGTGAGCCGCATCACCGGGTTGGTCGGCGTCTCGACGAACAGCATCCGCGTCGTCTTCGTGAAGGCGCGCTCCACGTCGTCGAGCGAGGAGGTGTCGACGTAGGTGAACGAGAGCTGGTAGCGGCGCAGCACCTTGTCGAACAGGCGGAACGTGCCGCCGTAGGTGTTGTCGGACACGACGACGTGATCGCCGGCCTGGAGCAGCGTGGCGATCGCGCCGATGGCGGCCATGCCCGACGCGAACGCGAACGCCGCCCTGCCGCCCTCGATGGCGGCGAGGTTGCGCTCGAGCGCCATGCGCGTCGGATTCTGCGTGCGCGCGTACTCGAACCCCTTGTGACGGCCGAGCGCTTCCTGGACGTAGGTGGACGTCTGATAGATCGGCGTGATGATGGCGCCCGTCGCCGGATCCGGATCCTGTCCGGCATGCAGGCAGACGGTGCTGAAGCGCGCGCGGGATGTGAGCTTCACGATCCAACTACGATAACATGAACGTTCCATGAGCCCGCGGGCGCTTCCGGCGGCGACCGACCGGCGCGCAGGCGTGCGCGGCGCGCTGCTGCACACGCTGCCGGGACGCGCGATCGTCATCGGCTTCGGCATCAAGGTGCTCGTCGCCGCGATCGGCGCCGCATCGGGCGGCGTGTCGCCTTTCCTCGGCGTCGTCGACACCGTGGCGACGCTCGCCGCCGCGATCGGCGTCGGCGTCTTCCTGTTCCGGCTCGTCGTGATCGCGAAGCGGCGCCTGCTGTGGCGCGTGCGGCGCAAGCTGATGATCTCGTACTTCTTCATCGGCTTCGTGCCGGCGGGGCTGCTCGTCGCGTTCGCCCTGTTGTGCGGCTTCCTGCTCTTCTATCACTTCAGCTCGTACCTCGTGCAGAGCCGGCTGCGCGCGCTCGGCGAGCAGGCGCGCTTCATCGCGCAGAGCACCGCGCTCGAGATCCAGCGCGCCGGCGGCCGCGACGCCGGGCCGATCCTCGCGCGCCGCCAGGCGATCGCGGCCGAGCAGTATCCCGGCGTGTCGCTCGCCGTCGTCCCGATGGATCGAGCGTGCGGCGACGGGCGCGACGCGCGCGCGCCGGCCGCGGACACGCGTCTCGCGGCCGCCGGCCCGTGGTCGCATGTCGAGCCGCCCCGTACGATTCCGGCGTGGATCGACTGCCGCGGCTTTTCAGGCGTGTTCGCGTACGCGCATCGCCGGATGGCCAACGGCGACCTCGACACGCACCTGCTCGTGCGCGGCATCGGCTTTCCCGATGCGCCTCGCCCGGCGTACGCGGTCGTCGTCGATCTGCTGGTGAACGACTCGATCCGGCAGCAGCTGCGCAACGAGACGGGCGTCGAGCTGAAGAGCGTCGCCGCCGCGCCGTCGCGCGACGATCCGAAAGCGGCGCGGCCGCTGCCGGGGCGCGACGGCGGCGACGACCAGGAGGCGATCGCGGCGTCCGCGCCGGGACTGCTCAACAGCCTGCCGAGCGTGCTGGAGTACCGGGACTGGCAGACCGGCGCCGCCGGCGCGCTGACGCTCACGACGGCGCTGAAGATCGGCGAGCTCTACGATCGCATCTCGGCCGCCGAAGGGACGACGGGGCGGACGCTCGCGCAGGGGCTGCTGCTCGTGCTCTTCGTGATCGGCGCGCTCTTCCTCATCATCGAGGCGATGGCGCTCGTCGCGGGCTTCGCGCTCGCCAAATCGCTCACCGGGTCGGTGCACGCGCTCTTCACCGGCACCGAGCGCGTGCGGCAGGGCGACTTCACTCACAAGATCGCGGTACGCAGCGAAGATCAGCTCGGAGAGCTCGCCGGCTCGTTCAACTCGATGACGGCGAGCATCGAGGATCTGCTGCGCCAGGCGGCGGAGAAGAAGCGGCTCGAGGAGGAGCTGCGCATCGCGCACGAGATCCAGATGTCGCTCCTGCCGCAGGGGCCGCTCGCGATGGCGGGGCTGACGGTGACGGCGCTCTGCGTCCCGGCGCGCGAGGTGGGGGGCGACTATTACGACTTCCTGCCGCTCGGCGACAGCCGGGTCGGCGTGCTCATCGCCGACGTCTCGGGCAAGGGAACGTCGGCCGCGCTGTACATGGCGGAGCTCAAGGGCCTCGTGCTGTCGTTGAGCGAGATCCACACCTCGCCGCGCGAGCTCCTCATCGCGGCGAACCGCATCATCGCGCAGCACCTCGACGCGCGCAGCTTCATCACGATGACCTACGCCGTGATCGATCTGCGCGCGCGCACGATGACCTACGCGCGCGCCGGCCACACGCCGCTCATCTACGTCCCCGGCGTCTGCGCCGACTCGGCCGCGCCGCGGCAGGTGCAGATCCTCGCGCCCGACGGCATGGTCGTCGGCCTGAAGCTGGACAACGGCGAGATGTTCGAGCGGCTGCTGCGCGAGGAGACGATTCCGCTGCGGCCCGGCGACCTGTATCTCTTCTTCACCGACGGGATCAGCGAGGCGATGAACGCGCGTGACGACTGCTTCGGCGAGGCGCGCCTCGGACAGCTCGTCGAAGCGCACGCGCACCTGCCGTCCGACGAGCTGCGCGAGCGCGTGCTGCGCGAGATCGCCGCCTTCGTCGGCGACGCGCCGCAGCACGACGACATGACGATGATTCTGCTCAAGGTCGACGAGGTCGCCGAGGCGTCGCGCGTCGGCGCCGAGCTCGCGGAGCTCGCGGACTGACGTGGCGCCGAGCGAGCTGGTCGTCGTCTTCCGCACCCACTCCGAGATCGAAGCGCGAGTCGTCCGTGGCCTCCTCGAGTCCCACGACATCATGTCGATCGTCTCGTCCGACGCGCCGACCTCGATCTTCCCCGTGGCCGTCGAAGGCCTCAACGAGGTGCGCATCGCCGTGCACGTGAGCGAGGCCGACGAGGCGCAGCAGATCATCGACGCGCACCGCACCGAGCTGAAGAACGGCCAGGTGGTCCGGCTGCGCGACGAGTTCGAGGCGCTGCAGCAGGCGATCGGCTACCGCTTCCGCGACCGCGGGCTGCTCGAGCACGCGATGACGCACACCTCGCGCGCCAACGAGGACGTCAGCGGCGGCGTCGTCGACAACGAGTCGCTCGAGTTCCTCGGCGATGCCGTCCTCGGCTTCGTCGTCGCCGACATGCTGTTCCGCGAGTTCCCGGAGTACGACGAGGGGCAGAAGTCGAAGACGAAGGCGGCCGTGGTGTCGACGACGACGCTCGCGCGGCAGGCCGAGCGCCTCGACCTCGGCGAGCACCTGCTGCTCGGACGCGGGGAGGAGAAGACCGGCGGGCGCCACAAGCAGGCGCTGCTCGCCGACGGCTACGAGGCGCTGATTGCGGCGATTTATCTCGACGGCGGGATCGAGCACGCGCGGGCGTTCATCGTCCGGCAATTCACGCCGCTGCTCGACGATGCGCGGCGGGCTGGTGTGGCGGGGCAGGACTTCAAGTCGGCGCTGCAGGAGCTGCTGCAGGCCCGCGAGCTGCCGCTGCCGGAGTACCGGCTCGTCGCGGCCGTCGGCCCCGATCATCGAAAGCAGTTCGAGATCGAGGTCGTCGTCCGCGGCGAGCCGTTGGCCAGTGCGACAGGCTCGAGCAAGAAGGACGCGGAGCAGGAAGCCGCCCGCGCCGCGCTCGAGAAGCTGCGCGGCTAGCTAGGCGCAGCGCGCCGCCGTGTACATCGGCACGGGACGATACCGCTCCTCGCACGGCAGCCGCGTCGCGAACGCCGCCTGGATGTCCCATCCGGCGGGCGCCGCCACGCCGAGCTGCGCGAGCGGGATCGGCGTCCCCGCCGCGTACGCGTTCCAGTAGGTCTGAGCCGAAGGCGGAAACGCCGAGAGCGGCGCGTGATTGTGCCGGAAGTCGAACTCGGTGTGCGCCTGCACCAGGCGCACGATGGATCGCACCGCCTGACCGATCGTTCGTGCTTCGGCGGCGAGATCGTGTTCGAGCCCTCGAACCAGCCACAATCCCGGCGCGTCCTGGAAGATGACGAAACGAAGTCGTTTGGCAGTCATCATGCCCGAACCGTAAGGCAAACTCGCGACCCCGGATGCCAGCGGCGCAACCACTGCGACACAATGGACTTACTGTTCTGGCGGGCGTCGAACTGTCGGGTTTGGAGACGGAACAAGTTACACGGTTCCAATCGAGCGTGATCGTCGATCGCAGTGAGATGACGATGTCGTGATCGGACGACGATTCTGATCGTGACGGGGACTTGGGGACTGGGGGACTACAAGCTTGCGCATGCAACGTTCTTAGTCCCCTGGTCCCCTAGTCCCCAGTCCCCTCACGTTACGGCGAACACCACACCGATCGATTCATCGGCGTCGCCGGACCGCCGACGCGATTGAACAGATCGACGACGCCGGCGCGCTCCCATCGATACCAGCCCGCGTGGAGCCCGAAATAATAGCGCTCGCTCTGCTTCGGCACCGGCGACGCCGGATCGTACGGCTCGTACTCGAACATCAGCGTATCGCGCGTCCCGATGTTGCCGCCGCCGTCGACGCCGCGCGCGATCCACGCGCGCACGCGATAGGGAAAGATGTGCGAGCGCGCCGGATCAATCACGCACGACGGGTCGAACCAGGTGATGCGGTTCTGCGCCACGTCGAGCGACCACGGCGCCGCGGCGCTCGCCGAGGCGGGCACGTAGCGCGGCATCCAGCGGCCGTCGGTGAACGAGTACGAGTCGTTGACGTCGCCGTCGAGCGCGTGATCGACCGCGTGATAGACGTAGGCGTCGTCCCACCGCCAGCACTCGAAGCGCCGCGGGTTGGCGTACTTGGTCCAGCAGATTTCCTGGCGGGCGGGATCGACGATCTGGTTCTGCCCGTGGTTGCCGACGCGCGGCCAGAGCGCCCCGTCGCCAATCAGGTACGTGAGGACATCGACGTCAGGAAGCGATGGCGCAGCAGGCGAGGAGCACGCCGCGCAGACCAGCAGGGCGACGACGGGAACCGCGCGCCTCACGGACGGATTGTAATCGCCGCCCTACAGTTGTGAACCGTCTAGTCGATCTCGATGATCCCCGACGAGGGGCCGCCGGCCATCGCGAAGGCCGGCTCCTCCTTGCGCGGCGCGGGCTCGGCCGGCTGCGGCAACCGCGGCAGCGCGTAGCGATGCACCTCGCGCGCGAGATCGTCCTCGTTCGGCGCGCACGGCCGGCAATGGAGCCGCACCCAGACGCGCAGCATCGGGTCGCTGAAGCTGTAGCGCTTCTGCCGCGCCGCGACGAGATCCACGTCCTCGAGCCACGACAGGTAATCCTTCGTCGAGCCGGGCGTGCGCTGCAGCCGCTGCGAGATCTCGGTGAGCGTCAGCCCCTCTTCGTCGGCGAGGATTTCGAGGATCGCCTTGAGCGCGCCGTAGCCGCGCGCGCGGTGGAGCCGCAGCTCGTAGCAGAAGCTGCACTGCTTCGCGAGGCGTCCGTCGGTGGCGAGGAGCGCCACAAGCGCGCTGATCGCGTCGGGGCCGCCGGCGCCGCCGTGCTCGCGCATCGTCGCGAGCTCGTCGACGAGTGCGCGCACGTACGCGGGCCGTCCGTCGGCGAGCGCGGCCACGGTGCGCGCGAGGTAGTCGGCGTCGTGCGGATCCTGCTGCGCATCGGCCGCCGGCCCTGCGGCGGCGGTGAGCGGGCCGAGGATGTCGAGCGTGTCCTCGATGGTGAGCGACGGCATGTGGATCACTTCGAACCGGGCCGTGCGATCGCGCAGCAGCCGGAGCGCGCGCGCGACGTAGCGGCTCGTGAGCACGAAGCGGTTGCCGCTCGCCGACAACCCGTCGAGGCAGTCGTGCAGCACGCGGCGCAGCCCCGGGAAGCTCTCGAAGGTCCGCAGCTCGAGGAACTCGTCGAGGAAGAAGGTCGCCGGCTCGCTGGCCGGCGTGTGCGCGCCGCCGAGGAAGCCCAGCGTCGCGTCGAACGCGGCGCGGGCGCTCGCCGACGCGGGGGCCGCGTCGGCGACGGGGAACGGCGACACGGCGGTCACCGCGCGCAGGAACCGCTCGGGCGTCGTCGCCGTTCGTTCGACGTCGATGTGCTGCACCGACGTGCGGCCGATCCGTTCACGCAGCTGCCGGAGCAGCGTGGTGCGTCCGCTGCCGCAGCCCCCGAGCAGAACGGGGATTCGCGACGGCGAGGCGTCGAGCGCCGCGGTCACGCGGCGCGCCAGAGTGGTACGAGGGGTCAACATTCGCCTTCCTCACGCATCGGGATTCGGAGGCCTTCACGCTCGGCGGTGGCGATCGCCGCGCGATACCCGGCGTCGGCATGCCGCACGACGCCGATGCCGGGGTCGCAGGTGAGCACACGTTCGAGCTTCTCGTCTGCGTCGCTCGTGCCGTCGGCGACGATCACCATGCCGGCGTGGAGCGAGTAGCCGATGCCGACGCCGCCGCCGTGGTGCACCGAGACCCACGTGGCGCCGCTCGACGCATTCAGGAGCGCGTTCAAGATCGGCCAGTCCGCAATCGCGTCGCTCCCGTCGCACATGCCTTCGGTCTCGCGCGTCGGCGCCGCCACCGATCCGGCGTCGAGGTGATCGCGGCCGATGACGATCGGCGCCTTTAGGCGACCCTCGCGCACGAGCTCGTTGATGCGCAGGCCGAATCGCGCACGCTCGCCGTAGCCGAGCCACAGGATTCGCGCCGGCAGCCCCTGGAACGCGACCCGCTCGCGCGCGAGGCGAATCCACCGCGCGAGCGCCGCGTCGTGCCCGAACATCTCGAGCGCGGCCTCGTCAGTCGCGCGGATGTCGTCGGGGTCTCCGGAGAGCGCGGCCCAGCGGAACGGTCCCTTGCCTTCGCAAAACAGAGGCCGGATGTACTCGGGCACAAAGCCGGGAATTTCGAAGGCGTCGGCGACGCCTGTTTGTTTTGCCTGTGCACGAATGTTGTTGCCGTAGTCGAACGTGACGGCGCCGCGGCGCTGCAGTGCCAGCATCGCGCGCACGTGCTCGGCCATAGCCGACATCGACCGCGCAACGTACTCGCCGGGATCGCGCTCGCGCAAGCGGTTCGCCTCGTCGAGCGAGAGGCCGTTGGGCACGTAGCCGTTGAGCGCGTCGTGCGCGGACGTCTGATCGGTGACCACGTCGGGCGTCACGCCGCGCGCGACGAGCGCCGGCAGCACGTCGGCGGCGTTGGCACGCAACCCGATCGATCGCGCGACCTTGCCGCGCGTCCACTCGCCGACGCGCGCGAGCGCCTCATCGAGGCTGTCGGTCGATTCGTCGAGGTACCGCGTCGCGACGCGGCGCGCGATCCGCTGCGGATCGACCTCGACCACGAGCGCAGCCGCGCCGTTCATCGTCGCCGCGAGCGGCTGGGCGCCGCCCATGCCGCCGAGTCCGGCCGTCACGACGAGCCGGCCCGCGAGCGTGCCGCCGAAGTGGCGGCGCGCGACGGAGGCGAGCGTCTCGTACGTGCCCTGCACGATGCCCTGGCTGCCGATGTAGATCCAGCTGCCCGCGGTCATCTGCCCGTACATCGTCAGCCCGCGGTGCTCGAGCTCACGAAAATTTTCCCAGGTCGCCCAGGCCGGGACAACGAGAGCGTTCGCGATCAAGACACGCGGCGCACCGGGATGCGTCTGGAACACGCCGACCGGCTTGCCCGACTGCACGAGCAGCGTCTCGTCGTGCTCGAGCGATCGCAGCGCGCGCACGATCGCGTCGTACGCCTCCCAGCTGCGCGCCGCCTTTCCCGATCCGCCGTACACGACGAGATCGTCGGGCCGCTCGGCGACGTCGGGATCCAGATTGTTCATCAGCATCCGCAGCGCGGCTTCCTGCGGCCACCCTTTGCAGGACAGCGACGTGCCTCGCGGCGCTCTGATGGTGCGGGTAGCGGTGGCCATGAAAGGATGCGAACGAAAGTTAGACCTTAAGAAGGCGAGCCAACGTTGTCAATTTGAAAATGAAAAATTTTTCACTTGACTAGTCCGCCGCACGCGTCTTCAACCGCGCTCGACGCGATCAGCTCCGTGATCTCGACGATGTCGGGCGCCGGCGCGCGGTCGGCGGCGAGCGGCGCCACGCGCGATCGCACGAGATCGTGGACGCGCGCGAGCGCCGGCGACGTCGCGAGCGGCGCAAGGAAGTCGATCGCCTGGCACGCGCACAGCATCTCGATCGCGATCACCTCGCGCGCGCGCTCGACCGCGCGTTCCGCCTTGAGCGCCGCCGTCATGCTCATGCTGACGTGGTCCTCTTTGTTCGCCGAGGTCGGGATCGTGTCGACGCCCGCCGGGTGCGCGAGCGACTTCAGCTCCGACGCGACCGCCGCCGCCGTCACCTGCGCCATCATGAAGCCCGAATTGACGCCGCCCTCGCGTGTCAGGAACGCCGGCAGGCCGCTGAGCGACGGATCGACGAGCCGATCCGTGCGCCGCTCGCTGATCGTCGCCAGGGGCACGACCGCCGCGGCGAGCAGATCCGCGGCGATCGCAATCGGCGCGCCGTGGAAGTTGCCGCACGACACGATGTCGCCCTCGTCGGCGAAGACCATCGGGTTGTCGGTGGCGCTGTTGGCCTCGATCGTCACCGTCTCGCGCACGAAGCGCAGCGCGTCGCGCGCCGCGCCCTGCACCTGCGCCGCGCACCGCAGCGAGTAGGCGTCCTGCACCCGGCCGCAGAACTCGTGCGACTTGTTGATGCCGCTGCCGCGCATCAGCCGCTCGATGTTCGCGGCCGACGTCCGCTGGCCGGCGAAGGGGCGGGCGTCGTGGATGCGCGCCTCGAAGGGATGGATCGAGCCGCGCAGCGCGTCGATCGACAGCGCCGCCGCGATGTCGGCCGCGCGCGCGAGCTGCTCGGCCGCCGCGAGCGCCAGCGCCAGCACAGCCGTGGACGGCTGCGTCCCGTTGATCAGCGCGAGCCCTTCCTTCGGGCCGAGCGTGATGGCCGTGAGTCCGGCGCGCGCAAGCGCCTCCGCGCCCGGGAGCCACGACGGCCAACGCAGAACCCGCGGAGCACGCAGAGAATCATCTTCTCCGCGTGTTCTGCGGGTTCTGCGTTCATCGTCGTCCACGTCCGCTTCGCCCTCGCCGACCAGCACGAGCGCGAGGTGCGCGAGCGGTGCGAGATCCCCGCTCGCCCCGACCGAGCCGCGCGAGGGCACGCGCGGGTGGACCGCCGCGTTCACCATCGCGATGAGCGCGTCGAGCGTCTCGAGGCCGATGCCCGAGAAGCCCTTCGCGAGCGCGTTGGCGCGCAGCGCCATCGTCGCGCGCACGGTGCGCGCGGGCAGCGGCTCGCCGACGCCGGCCGCGTGGCTGCGCAGCAGGTTGAGCTGGAGCGCCTCGAGCGCGTCGGGCGCGATCTTCACGTCGGCGAACGATCCGAAGCCGGTGTTGATGCCGTAGGCCGGCTCGTCGCTGCGCGCGCGCCGATCGACGACGGCGCGCGCGCGGCGCACGCGGTCGCGCGCCGCGTCGGCGAGCGCGATCGGCTCGCCGTGATCCGCGATCGCGACGAGCTGTTCGATGGTGAGCGACGATCCGTCGAGGACGACCACCGCCACAGTATGCCGAAGCGCGGCGCGGATGAGGGTAGAATTACGCTGCGTATGAATCTCGTCGTGCTCGGCGCGCAGTGGGGGGACGAAGGCAAGGGCAAGATCGTCGATCTGCTCACGCCGCATTTCTCGATCGTCGCGCGCTATCAGGGCGGCCACAACGCGGGCCACACCGTCTTCGTCAACGGCACGAAGTTCATCCTGCGCCTGATCCCGTCCGGCATCCTGCACGGAGGGATCACCTGCGTCATCGGCAACGGCGTGGTCATCGATCCGGCGGCGCTCTTTGCCGAGATCGACGAGCTGACGAGGAACGGCATCGAGGTGGGCGATCGCATCCTCGTCAGCGACAAGGCGCATCTCATCCTGCCGTATCACCGCGATCTCGATCTGCTGTCGGAGGCGCGGCGCGGCGAGCGCAAGATCGGCACGACGTCGCGCGGCATCGGCCCGGCGTACGAGGACAAGATCGCGCGGCGCGGCATCCGCGTCGGCGACCTGAACGATCCGAAAGGGCTCGAGCAGAACATCCGCGACAACGTCACGGCGCGCAACCGGCTGGTCCAGGACAACACGATGGACTGGAAGCCGGTGTACGACGGGCTGCTGCGCCACGCCGAGCGGATGCGGCCGATGATCCGCGACGCGTCGGTGCTGCTCGACGCGGCGACGAGAGCGGGGACGCCGATCCTCTTCGAGGGGGCGCAGGGCACGCTGCTCGACATCGATCACGGCACCTATCCGTACGTCACCTCGTCGAACGCGTCGGTCGGCGGCGTGTGCACCGGGCTCGGGCTGCCGCCGCGCGCGATCGGCGGCGTGCTCGGCGTCGTCAAGGCGTACACGACGAGAGTGGGCGAGGGCCCGCTGCCCACCGAGCTCACCGGCGAGATGGGGAACCGGCTGCGCGAGAGCGGGAACGAGTACGGCGCGGTCACCGGGCGTCCGCGCCGCTGCGGCTGGTACGACGCGGTGGCCGTGCGCTACGCGTCGCGGATCAACGGGCTCGACGGACTGGCGCTGACGAAGCTCGACGTCCTCGACGGCCTCGAGCGCATCGACATCTGCACGGCGTACCGGCTGAACGGCCGCACGATCACCGATTTTCCGTCCGACGTGCGCCAGCTCGTCGAGTGCGAGCCGGTGTACGAATCGATGCCCGGCTGGTCGGCGCCGACCGCGGGCATGCGCTCGTTCTCGCAGCTGCCGGAGGCGGCGCGCCGGTACATCGCGCGCCTCGAGGAAGTCTCGGGCGTCCGCGCGGCCATCGTGTCGACCGGCTCGGAGCGCGGCGACACGATCCTGCGAGACGACGTGATGCGGTTCGCGGATTTCAGCCTGCGGATTTAATCAAGGAAGAGCGCGGGAAAAGCAACCACAGAGATCACAGAGCTCACAGAGCTCTTTCTTTCTACTGTCGCGCTGCGTCCTCAGCTCGGCATCTGTATCAATGTGGCGCATAGACGAAACAAGAAGCTCTGTGTGCTCTGTGTGCTCTGTGGTTGCTTTCCCGCGCGCGAATCGCGAATCCCTAGCCGCTACGCGGGCACCAGCGCGAGGACGCGCAGCGGGCTGCCGCTGCCGTTGACGATCTTGAGCGGCGCGGCGATCACGATCGCGCCGGTCGGCGGCAGGCGATCGAGGTTGCACAGGCTCGCGAGGCCGAACCTGCCGGCGCCGTGCATGATGGTGTGGTTGGGAAACGGCGGATCGAAGGTCGCCGCCTGTCCGGCGTCCGTGCCGATCGTCTCGACGCCGACGCCGAGCACGTCGCGATCGTGCGCGAGGACGCGCGACGCGGCGGCCTCGAATCCCGGGCTGTGCGGCCCGTCGGCGCCGACGTTCTGAAACGCCGCGCCGGTGCGGCGGCTCCATCCCGTGCGCAGCAGCACCCACGCGCCGGCCGGAATGCGGCCGTGCTCGCGCTCCCACGCCTCGATGCGCGGCACCGTCAACAGGAAATCCGCGCTGCGCGCCGCGTCGTCGGTCGCGTCGATCACGCAGGCGGGCCCGACGAAGCGGCGCGCCGGAATCGTGTCGCACGCGTTGCCTGGGAGATCCTTGCCCGTCACCCAATGAACCGGCGCGTCGAAGTGCGTGCCCGTGTGCTCGCCGAAGCGAAGCGTGTTCCAGTACCACGCCGGCCCGCGCTCGTCGTACTTCGAGATGACGTCGATCGTGACGCCCGGCGACGAGGCGAACATCGGCGGCAGCCCGATCACCTGCGTCTCGGGCCCGAGCGGCTGCGTCAGATCGACGACGTCCACGCGGCCGCTTGCCAGCGCCGCCACGAGATCTGCCAGTACCGTCATATGTCCTCTGACGATCGCAAGGCAGGAAGGCAGAAGGGCAGGAAGGCAGGAATTCAGGGCGGGAAGGTGGGGAAGGACGGAATGACGAAGGCTGAAAGGACGGAAGGATGGAAGGCGAAGGATGGAAGGCGAAGGATGGAAGGCGAAGGATGGAAGGCGAAGGATGGAATGGGGAGGCCGATCCTTTCCTTCTATTTCCCAGCGTCGTTCCGTCCTTTCAGCCTTTTCGCTTCCGCCTTCCTCCCTCCCGCCTTCGTCCTTCCCACCCTCCTGCCTTAACGCCTTGAATTCCTGCCTTCCTGCCTTCCCTGCCTTCCTGCCTTGCGCGTGCCCGCTCGGCTCTACGCTTTATGTCGTTGCGCGTACGCACCCAGAGCCACAGCGTCGGGGTCGATGAAGTCGAGGCCCATGCGAAAGCGCGGCTCTCCGTCGGGCATCTCGAACGACGTCCAGATGACGGTCGCCTCGCACTTGAAGCGCGCGGTGCTGTCGTTGAACGCGATCTCGGCGCGCTCGTTCGGCTTCAGGCCGGCGGGTGCGATCACGTGCGCGCCGACCGTCGACAGATCGACGAGCGTCGCCAGATTCTCCTCGACGATCACCGTCACCTTGTCCGCCATCCTCACGCGCGGGGCGCGGCGCGTGCCGCGCTGATCGAGCGCCGGCTCGGGCGCCGCCGACGGGCGCGGCACGATCCGCGAGTACTCGCTGTTGTGCTCGATGACCCGGATCTCCGAGGCGCGCAGCGACGGATCGGCCTTGATGCGGTTGATGAGCGCGACGCCGCGCGGGGTCACCGCGAACAGGCGCTCGAGCGCGACGAGCGCCGGCTTGCGCTTCGTGATCGTCTCCAGCGCGCGCAGCGGCTCCGCGTCGGAGAACGTCAGCAGCTCGCCGTTCCCGTTCAGGCTCGCGGCGCGCTGCTTGAGCGCGGGCAAGACGTCCTCGGCGCCGATGACGACGGTGCACGGATCCGGCACGGCATCAGTTTAATCACAGAAGGGCGACCTGTGGCACAATCCGCGCCGCCATGACGCACCCGCCGCCTCCGTACCGCGACGTCACGGTGGGCGATCTCGCCGCGCGCCTCGCGCGCGCGCTCCCGTCGCACGACGCGCTCGTGTACGTCGACGGCCCGCGCTACACCTTCGACACGCTCGAGCGCGAAGCGCGCACGATCGCGCGCGGCCTCATCGCGCTGGGCGTCGCGCCCGGCGAGCGCGTCGTCCTGTGGGCGACCAACGTGCCCGAGTGGATCGTGCTGCAGTTCGCGCTCGCGAAGATCGGCGCGATCCTCGTCACGGCCAACACGTCGCTGCGCGCGCGCGACATCGACTACCTGCTGCGGCAGAGCGAGGCCGCGACGCTCGTGGCGATCCGCGGCTTCCGCGACGTCGACTACATCCGCGAGCTCGAGGCGGCCGGCGCCGGCGTCGGCCGCACGCCGACGCTCGAGCGGCAGATCTTCATCGGCGCCGACCCGCCGCCCGGCTTCACGCCGTACGCGGCGCTCCGCGCCGCCGCCGATCGCGTCCCCGAGGCGGACCTCGACGCGCGCAGCCGCGCCGTCGGCGTCGACGACGTGATCAACATGCAGTACACGTCGGGCACGACGGGCTTCCCGAAGGGCGTCATGCTCACGAGCCGCAACATCGTGAACAACGGCTACGCGCTCGGCCAGCTGCTCGGCTACACGCCGGCCGATCGCCTGTGCCTCTGCGTGCCGCTCTTCCACTGCTTCGGCTGCGTCATCGGCGTCCTCGGCTCCTTCACCCACGGCGGCTGCCTCTGCGCCGTCGAGTCGTTCGATCCCGGGCGCGTGCTCGAGACGGTGCATCGCGAGCGCTGCACCGCACTCTACGGCGTGCCGACGATGTTCATCGCCGAGCTCGAGCATCCCGACTTCGCGACGTACGACCTGACGTCGCTGCGGACGGGCATCATGGCCGGCTCGCTCTGCCCGGAGCCGCTGATGCGCCGCGTGATGACCGAGATGCACCTGCCGGAAATGACGATCGCGTACGGGATGACGGAGTCGTCGCCGTGCATCACGATGACGCCCCGCGACTCGTCGATCGCGCAGCGGACGCAGACGGTGGGCCCGGTGCTGCCGGAGCTCGAGGTCAAGATCGTCGATCCGGCGAGCGGAGCGGAGCGCGCGCCAGGCGAGCGCGGCGAGCTGTGCTGCCGCGGCTACAACGTCATGACCGGCTACTACAACAACCCGGAGGCGACGCGCGCCGCGATCGACGCCGACGGCTGGCTGCACACCGGCGACGAAGCGAGCATGGACGCCGACGGCTACTTCCGGATCACCGGGCGCATCAAGGATCTGATCATCCGCGGCGGCGAGAACATCGCGCCGAAAGAGATCGAGGATCGGCTGCGCGAGCACCCCGCCGTCGCGGACGCGTACGTCTACGGCGTGCCCGACGCGTTCTTCGGCGAAGCGGTGGCGGCGGCCGTGCGGCTGAAGGCGGAGGCGTCGGCGACGCCCGACGATCTCGCCGCGTTCTGCGCCAGCGCCCTCGCGAAGTTCAAGGTGCCGCGCCACGTGCGTTTCGTCGATGCGTTTCCGATGACCGCCTCCGGCAAGATTCAGAAATACAAACTGCGGCAGGATCACGAGCGGCTGCTCGAGACGTAATCGAACACGAGGAGCATGCGATGCGACATCGAACCGGATTCCCGCGGCGGTGGCTCGGCGGCGCCATCGTCGCCGCGGCGGCGTTCGCGCTCTGGCCGCCGGCGGCGCGCGCGCAGCGGTTGTCGCCGAAGTGGGAGGAGCTGACGGCGTCGGATTTCGTCCAGGCGCTCGACGCGGCAGCCGGCAGCTGCATCCTGCCGTTCGGCATCGTCGAGAAGCACGGGCCCGCCGGGCCGCTCGGCACCGATCTGATCAACGTGCGCTACACGACGCTGCTGGCGGCGGCGGAGGAGTACGCCATCGTCTTCCCCGAGTACTACTTCGGGCAGATCTTCGAGGCGAAGCATCAGCCGGGGACCATCGCGTACAGCGCGCGGCTGCAGCACGACCTGCTGCAGGAAACCGTCGCCGAGATGGCACGCAACGGCTGCCGGAAGATCATGATCGTCAACGGCCACGGCGGGAACACGGCGCTGCTGCAGTATTTCGCGCAGACACAGCTCGAGACGCCGAAGGACTACATCGTCTACACGATGAACGCGCTCAGCTCCTCGCAAGGCATGCCGACGGCGGCCGCGCCGTCACGCCCCGGCGTCGACGGGCACGCGGGGGAGGGCGAGATCTCGAACGTGATGGCATCGCGTCCCGAGCTCGCGCACCCGGAACGATCGTCGACGCAGTCGGGAGCGGATCTCAATCGCCTCGAGCTGCCCGAAGGCCTCTACACCGGGATCTGGTGGTACGCGAAGTTCCCGAATCACTACCAGGGCGATTCGACGGCGGCCAATGCCGCGCGCGGCGCGGCGACGACGAGAGCCGTCGCCGTCCGCATTGCGAACGCGATCCGCGCGGTGAAGCGCGACGAGATCGGTCCACGGCTGCAGAAGGAGTTCTTCGAGAAAGCGGGGAAGCCGACCAGCACGCCGCAGAAATGAGTCGACTGCGGCGGCGCGCGATCAGAAGATGCGCGCGTCCTGCAGCGGCCACCACCTGACCTTCACCTTGCCGACGATGTACTTCTTCGGCACGGGACCCCAGTGGCGGCTGTCGGAGCTGTTGTTGCGGTGATCGCCCATGACGAAGTAATAGCCCTGCTGGATCACCTGCGGGCCCCAGTCGTCGTGGCTTCGGAATTCTGCGGGCACGTAGTCGTCGTGCAGCGGAACGTCGTTCACGTAGACGCGGCCGTCGACGATCCGCACCGTATCGCCCTCCCGCGCGATCACCCGTTTGACGAACATCTTGTCGGGGTTCAGCGGGTAGTAGAGCATCACGATGTCGCCCGGCCGCGGATCGCCGATCTCGTACACGAGCTTGTTGACGATCAGGCGATCGTGATCCTCGAGCGTCGGCGCCATGCTGAGGCCGTCGACGCGCGCCACCTGGAATCCGAACGTCACGATGAGCGTGGCGTAGACGGCGGCGGAGACGAGCGTCTGCAGGCCGGCGAGAATCTCGGTGCCCATCCGTTTCCACGGACCAGCCGTCGGGTCGACGATCGGCTCGGCCGCGACATCGATGATGGGCGGCGCGGCGAGCTCCACCGCTGGCGACAGCTCCGCCGTAACGGCCGGCACCGCGACCGGTTCCGCTGGAAGCGGAAGCGCGGCGTCGGGTTCGGTCGCCGGCAGGGAGAACGTGAAGTCGGAAGTGTCCGCGTGTTCGCTCATTCGTCGCGCGTCGAAGGTGTCTCAGAATACCACGGAGATGGTATACTTCCCGCCTCTCCTTGGCTTGGCGGTAGGTCCCAGCCTTGCCGCGACTTGGATTCTGGTCAACGAACCCCGTCTACGGAGGCGTTCAACGATGAAACGGTGCGCACGTGTAACGATATTTGCGCTGGTGGCGACGGTGTGCGCGGCAGCTTCGCCGGCTTTCGCCCAGCCGCCGTCGCCGGGCGGCCAGCCGCAGCAGCTGTCGGTCGAGATCACGGCCGGCCCGACGCTCGGCCACAAGTCGTCATCGTTCGTGGCCGGCGAGGTGGCGTGGCGCTTTAGGCCCAAGCTCGAGATCTTCGTCGAGGGCGGCCACATGTCGAACGTGGCGAACTCGGCGCTCGACGACCACGCGAACATCATCGCGCCCGAGATCGGAAACATCGGCGGCGGCACCGGCAGCGTGACGAGCACCGGCATCAAGGTGAACCACATCGACGCGGGCATCAAGTACTGGGTCGATCCGATCGATCCGCGGTTCCGTCCGTATTTCCTCGTCGGCGTCGGCGCGGCATTCGCGACCACTGAAGTGGGCTTCGCGCTGAACGGCAACGCGGTCGATCCGGCGAATTTCGGCGTGCAGCTGGGCGGGGATTTGTCGGGCACGAACACGAAGACGATGATCGCCTTCGGCGGGGGCATCGCGATCCCGTTCGCGACCCGCTATTACTTCGATGTCGGCTATCGCTTCGGCGGGATTCTGTCGAAGACCTCGGACATCGAGAACGACACCGCCATCAAAAGCCAGCGCATCATCCTGGGCGTCGGGGCGAGATTCTGATTGCCGTCGAGTTGCTAGCCCCGAGCCGCGAGCCCCGACACGGGCTCGGGGCTGGGGCTAGGGGCTAGATGCTCGCCCCTACTGCTTCGTGACGATCACCGTGAACGCTCCGCTGTTGTCCCCGAGCTCGTTGTCGTTGACGCCGAGGAACAGGCGTCCCGACGCCGGCATCGGAAGCGGCTGCGTCTGCGAGCCGATCGCGAACGGCTTGCCGTTGTTCCCGACCCTGCCGATCAACGCGCCGACGGGAACCGACGGATCCGGGTAGTTCGCGCTGCGGCCCGCGGCGTTGCCGTCGGGCGTCGACGTCTGGCCCGCGCTGCGGCCGAAAAGGACCTCGCCGCTCGCCTGGAACGCCACCTGATCGCCGGTGTTCACGTTGATGCCGGTGTCGGTCCACGCCGTCCGCGCGTCGACGTTGATCGTCCGGCTGTTGGCGTTCGTTGCGCCGCTCGTCCCGACGGCGGTCCCTGACGGGCCGTTGTAGTTGAACGCGGTGCGCGCGCTCGCCGGGTTCAGATACACGCGCGCGACGTCGCGCAGCGCGTACTGCGTGTTCTGGCCGCTCGCGTTCTCCCACACCAGCGTGTCGCCGTGCGTGATGTTCACGAACTTGCCGGTCAGCACGTTGCCGTCACGCGTCGCGACCGCCTGCCCCGTGGCCGGCACCTTCGCGAGCTCGGCCGTCGATGGCGTGCCGCCGGCGATGTCGATCACCGCCACCCGATCGATGTGGATCGGCTCCTCTTTGCCGTTGTTGCCGAGGTTCAGATCGCCGTCGATGAAGTTCGCGGCATTCCCACCATGGAAGACGAGCTCGCCCGATTTGCGCTCGCCGTTGGTGAGAATGAACGTCGCGCGCTCCGCCGCGGCGACGTACGCGCCCGCACACGCCGTCACGAGCATCGCCGAAATGAAACGACGCATCATCGCTTTCCCTCCTCGAGCTGATGTGCTCGACACGAACACACCATTACTCTGAGCAAGAGGCAGACCAAGGGGCTTACTTCGTCGCGACGGCGCCTTCGCCGACGAGCTCGGCCTGGACGATGAACCTCTTCGGTGCGTGGCCGATGAAATCGAACGGATAGCAGGTGACGAGCGTCACCGTGGGACGCCCGGTGGGATCGAGCACGTACACGTCGTCCGGGCCGACGATGAGCGTCTTGCTCACGCGATACCGGTACGCGCGATCGGCTGTGGTGATCGCGAGCGGATCGCCGACCTTGATGTTGCGCAGCGGACGGAACACCGTGTCGCGATGGCCCGCGATGCCGATGTTGCCCGGCTGGCCCGGGAACGGCGTATCCTCGATATGGCCCGCGCCGCGACTGAGCGTCGCATCGTCGCTGCCTTCGAGCACGGTTGCGGTCATGCGCACCGACGGCGCCTCGAGCCGCGCGAGCAACGTCCCCGCCGAGGGCGCTGCGGGCGCCGGCGCGCGCGCGGTGCCGGCGTCTCCGGGCAGTGCCGGCAGCGCCGTCTGCGTCACGACCAGCTGATCGGAGAGCGGCACCGACTGGTGAAAGCGCGCTTCCACGAGCACGGCGGCGCACCACGCGGCGAGCGCGACGCCCGTCGCGAGCAGCCCGCGCTCGATCCATTTCAGCACGACGTTTTTCGTCATCGTTCTGTCGAGCGCCCGGAAGCGAAATAGCCGGGGCGCGTACGCACGGTGAGCTTGCGCGACCGCGCGTCGATCACGACGCGCACGCGGTGATACGCGCCGTCGTGATCGGGCGGCACGTAGCCGATCGTGTAGCCGTTGCGGATCTCGTGCGCGATCTGGTTGCACACGCGCAGAAGATCGCCGGGCGATCGCGGCAGGTAGCGCTCGCCGCCGGTCGTCTCGGCCAGCGCCTTCAGCACGCGCGGGTTGCGATCGACGTCGGCGTCGTCGTAGACGCCGATGGTGTAGATGGCGGCGTTCGAGTCGCGCGCGAGCTTCAGCGCGCGATCGAGCGTCGCGTCGCTCGCGTTGTCGCCGCCGTCGCTGATCACGACGAGCGCTTTGCGCGCGCGCGAGCCGCGCGCGAGATGATCGAGCGCCGCCGTGACGCCGTCGTAGAGCGCCGTCCGGCCGTCGGGGCGCAGCGCCGTCATCGCCCGCTCCAGCCGCGCCGCGTCGCCCGCGAGCAGGAACGGCGCGTCGCCGACCACTTCCTGCACATCGTCGTTGAAGCGGACCACGAAGAGCTCGTCGTCGGGGTTGCTCGCGCGCGCGAAGGCGAGCGTCGCCGCGACGACCTCGCCGATCTTCGGGCGCATGCTGCCGCTCGCGTCGACGACGAGGCCGACGGTTACCGGCGTGTCTTCGCTCGTGAACAAATCAATGGGGACGCGGCGGCCGTTGTCGAAGATCGCGAACTGATCGGTCGTCAGATCGGCGACGAAGCGGCCCTGCTTGTCCTTGACGGCGACGGGCAGGACGACGAGCTCGCTCGATCCGCTGCGGAAGGACGGCTGCTGCGGCGATGCGTACACGAGTCGCACGCCGCCCGGCACGATCGCCGAGACCGCGAGGACGGCGCACAGGCGCCGCCCTCGTCTCCAGATGCCGTCCCGTCCCGACATGGACTGCTACCTCGCTTCGGCGGCGCGCACGCGCAGCGTGCGCACGACCAGGGCGCCGCCCAGCGCGATGCCGCTCAGCAGCTCGAAGAGCGCGAGGCTGCTCGCGGTGCGCGGAAGCTGACGCCGGCCCGATCGCGCGCCGGACGTCCCGGTCGCCTGCGCCGTGTTGGTGTTGCGCGCGGTGGTCGCCGCGGCGCGGCCGCTCGTCGTCGTCGCCGGAGGATTCTGATCCGCTGCGGCGCGGTTGGCCGCCGTCGACGTCTGCGGCGCCGCGTTCGCGGCCGCGCGATCGGCGGTCGTCGCCTCGGGCGCCGCCTTCGCCGCCGTGCGGTCGGCCGTGGTCGCCGCGCGGTCGCTGTTCACCGCGATCCGCTGGTTCTGGGTCTGCCAGTTGCCGTTCTCGTCGAAGTAGCCGACCTGCGCGTTCTTCATCGCGGCAGGCACCTCGCCGGCGGTGTTGGTCACGGTCTCGTTGTCGTCATTGTAGGCGAGCACGCGCTCGTGCGATGCCTTCGCGATGCGCATCGCCTGCGACTTCGGATACACGAACTCGTCGCCGATGCGATCGCCCGGGTAGTACCAGACCTTGACGGCCTGCGGCGAGCCGCTGGCCCGCTCGGAGAAGAGCACCACCGGCTTGTCGGTCGGCTCGAGCCGATCGTTCGGGATGGCGAGGATCGTGGTGTAGATCTTCTTCTCGTCCTTGTCGAACACCTGCACGACGTGGCGGTTGCCCGGAATGTCGGCGAGCTTGAACACGTAGCTGCCGGCGGGCAGCGTGGCGCCCGGCACCTGCACGGCGCCGCTGAAGGTCAGGATCGTTTTCTTGTTCCACTCGTCGGCGCGCGCCGACGGCGCGAGCATCGCCGTGAGCACCGCGGCGCAACAGACGGCTTTGAGCACACGCATGAGTTTGCCTCCTCCTCTGTAATTCATTCCTTCCCGTAAAGCTGCATCATGTGTGCCGGCAGAGCTCGTCTGTACGCGGGACTCATCCGCGTGTGCACGCGTCTTGCTTCGAGTCTCGCGCTCGAAGAAAAAACACCCGGAATTTCCTTCACGGAGGCGCCCGCCATGTCCAGTATGGAATCGCTCGCAGACTTGATGCAGGACGAACTCAAAGACATCTACGACGCGGAGAAGCAGCTCACGAAGGCGCTGCCGAAGCTCGCGAAGAACGCGTCGAACGAGGAGCTGCGCGACGCGCTCGAACAGCATCTGCAGGAGACCGAAGGCCACGTCGAGCGCCTCGAGCAGATATTCGATCAGCTCGACATGCCGGCTCGCCGCAAGCGCTGCGAGGGCATGAAGCACCTGATCGACGAAGGCAACACGATGATCACGGACGCCGAGGAGGAAGGGACGCGCGACGCCGTCATGATCGCCGCCGCGCAAAAGTGCGAGCACTACGAGATCGCCAGCTATGGCACGCTGCGCACCTGGGCGAACGTGCTCGGCAGAACCGAGATCGCCGCGCTCCTCGAGGAGACGCTCGAGGAAGAGAAAGAGGCCGATCGCAAGCTGACGGCAATCGCCGAGAGCTTCGTCAACCAGGAAGCGGCCGACGAAGGGCAGGGCGCGACGCCCGTGCGCGGCCGCCGCGGAACGACCGCCGGGCGCCAGGCCGCCGCCGATCGCGGGCGCGCCGGCGCGCGCGGCCGATCGCGATAACGCGTCAGCTCGGCCGACACATTACAAATTACGCGCGCGCAGTTCGTACGATTTTCGCGCATAACGCGTCGGCCGAGCTCGTCGTGACATGCGGGCATACGATCCCATTGCTCGCTTCCTTTTCTTGGCTAGGGGTTTTCTTTACGTCGCGGGTCCGCCGCGGGCGTTCGACTGAGCGCGCGGCGGCGATAACTTCAACGCCGTCTTCGCGTTCGCTCTCGTCGTTCGTCGCCACGTCCCACGGCTGACCTCGCGGGTTCGCCTTTTGCACGTGAGCGCGCTCGCGTGACTCTACGTGCGTCGATTCTCGTCGCGGACGACGACGAGACGAGCGTCCGATTCCTGAAGCGGCTGCTCACCAAACAAGGGCACGACGTGTCGGTCGTCGGCACGTTGGACGCGGCGCTGGCCTCCTGCCAGGCCGATCCGCCCGATCTGGTGCTCGTCGATCTCGTCGCGCCGCGCGGGCACGGGTTCGAGGTCTGCCGGCGCCTCAAGGACGAGGGCGCCACGCGCTTCATTCCCGTCGTGATCGTCACCGCGCAAGGGGATCGCGCCGATCGGCTGAAGGGCATCGAGGCCGGCGCCGACGACTTTCTCACCAAGCCGTTCGATTCGACCGAGCTGCACGCGCGGATTCAGTCGCTGGTGCGGCTGAAGCGCTACACCGACGAGCTCGAGTCGGCCGAGGCCGTCATCCTCGGCCTTGGCGCGACGATCGAGGCGCGGGATCCCTCCACCAACGGCCACTGCCAGCGCCTCGCGCACTATGCGACGCGCCTCGGCCGCTCGCTCGGGTTGGACGAAACCGACATCGGCGCGCTCGAGCGCGGCGGCTTCCTCCACGACATCGGCAAGATCGCCGTGCCCGATCGCGTCCTGTTGAAGGACGGCAAGCTGGATCCGCACGAGTCGCGTGTGATGCGCAAGCACCCCATCGTCGGCGACTCGCTGTGCGCGGGGCTGCGCTCGCTGAACAACGTGCGCCCGATCGTCCGGCACCACCACGAGCGCCTCGACGGCTCCGGGTATCCGGATGGGCTGCGAAACAGCGAGGTCCCGCTCCTCGCGCAGATCGTCAGCATCGTCGACGTATACGACGCGCTGACGACCGAGCGCCCGTACCGAGCGGCGCGGCCGGCGTCGGAAGCGTTCCAGGTGCTCTCGGAGGAAGCCGACAAAGGCTGGCGCGATCATGCGCTCGTGGATGCGTTCGTCTCCGTCGCGAACGAGCCCGAATCGCGATCGCAGAACCCGAACACCTGAACGAGAACCAGCACCAGAACCAGAACCCGGAACCAGCACCAGAACCCTGAACCCTGAACGCTGAACGCTGAACTCGTCGTTGGGGGCACCTGCCTTGCAGGCCCCAGCTAGCCGGAGGTTCGACCGCATGGCGAAATACGGCAAGAAAGCGCAGAGCAAGGTGAAGCGCGCGATGCACGAGCGCAAGCACGGCACGCTCAAGTCGGGGCGTTCGGGCAAGCGGGTCACGAGCCGCAAGCAGGCGATCGCGATCGGCCTGAGCGAAGCGCGACGCGAAGGCGCCAAGGTGCCGCGCAAGGGCGGCCGCAAACGCAAGGGCGGCGGCCGCAAGCGATCGCGGCGCTAGGTCTCGAGTCCTCGGACCCGCTCGCCATTCGATTCGCCTCCGGCCTGCCGGCGGCGAGCCGCAGCCGGGTCGAATGGCGTTCCCTCCATATAAAGATGTCCGCGCACGCGCGCGCATTCGTGGCGGAACCCACACGGCGATCGGCGCGTCAAATCGCTTGACCTCAGCGGTGGGGGTCCGTACCATTTACCGGATCCCCTTTCCGGTCCGAAATTTAGAGGAGCTTCACGCATGATCACTCGAACGACCGTAGCCGTAGCGGCGCTGTGCGCGCTCGTCGGCGCCGCGTCGGCGCGAGTCGGCGCGCAGGCGCCGGCCGCGAAGACGGCCACACCCACCTTCAGCAAGGATGTCGCGCCGATCTTCTACAAGAGCTGCACGAACTGCCATCGTCCGGGTGAAATCGCGCCGATGTCGCTGCTCTCGTATCAGGACGCGCGGCCGTGGGCCAAATCGATCGCCACCAACGTCGCGAAGGGGGCGATGCCGCCGTGGCATGCCGATCGGACGCACGGCGAGTTCCTCAACGATCGCCGGCTGTCGGACGCCGATCGCGACACGATCGTGCGGTGGGCGAACGGCGGCGCGCCGGAAGGCGACCCGAAGGATCTGCCGGCACCGCCGACCTACGCGAGCGAGTGGATGATCGGGCAGCCGGACGCGGTCTTCAGCATGCAGGAGGACTATCCGGTGCCGGGGGACGGCACCGTCGCGTATCAATACTTCACGATCCCGACCAACACGACCGAGGACAAGTGGATCCAGGCGATGGAAGTGCGCGCCGGCGATCCGAAGGTCGTGCATCACGTGATCGTGTACGCCGCGACGCCGCCGCCCGCGCAGCCGGCGCAGGCGCCCGCCGCGCCGCCGGCCGGCGCACAGGCCGCGCCGCGCCCGCCGCCGCTCTTCGTCTTCGCCGAGGGGACGACGAACATCCCGGCGGGGCAGACCGGTGGTCCGCCGCTGCCGCCGGAGCAGCGGAAGGCGCCGGGCCCGAACGATCGTCCCGCGCCGCGACGCATGGGGCCGGCAATCGGCGGCTTCGCGCCGGGCCAGTTCATGCGCGTGTACCAGGAGGGGAGCGCGATGAAACTTCCCGCCGGCGCGACGCTGATCTTCCAGATGCACTACACGCCGACCGGCAAGGCGACGACCGATCGCACGCGGATCGGCGTCAAGTTCGCGAAGGGGCGTCCGCAGACCGAGGTCCGCTTCGCGTCGCTGGTGAACGGCGGCCTCCACATTCCGGCGGGCGCGGGCGATTACCGCGTCGACGCGGAGATGGCGATCGGGCAGGACATCACGCTGTGGAGCATGATTCCGCACACGCACGTGCGCGGCATCCGGTGGCTGTACGACGTGAAGTACCCCGACGGCCGCTCCGACACGATCCTCTCGGTGCCGAAGTACGACTTCAACTGGCAGACCGATTACGTGTTCAAGCAGCCGCTGAAGCTGCCGAAGGGGACGACGCTCCACGCGACGGCGTGGTACGACAACTCGCCCGCGAACAAATCGAATCCCGATCCGACGAAAGACGTCTACTGGGGCGATCAGACGTGGGAGGAGATGATGTACACGGGCTTCACGTTCAGCATCGACGCGCAGCAGGCGAGCACGACGGCTCGCTGACGCGGGCCGTCGCGCTCGCGGGGACTGGGGACTGGGGATTGGGGATTGGCTGGATCACGGCTGATATGCGCGGCTGTCGTCGTGTTCGCGTTCACCAATCCCCCGAAGAGCCAATCCCCACTCCCCATTCCCCCTAATCCCCAATCCCTAAGCCCCAATCCCCTCGCGACAGCGTTCGCCGTCGGCGTGCTGCGCCGCGACGGCGTGGTCGTCCCGTTCGCGGCGTTCGACGGCAAGCGCTGGAGCCGCCCATGGCCAGCGGCGCAGCGCGTCGGCGATCTGACGGTGCCGATCTCGCTGTCGGCGGTGCCGAAGTCGTGGTGGGGGCCGACGCCGCCGCTCGCAACGTGGGAAGCGCTGCTGGACGGCGGCGCGCGCACGCTGCGCGTGGCGCAGCCCGACTGGGTGGACGTCCACTGCGGCCAGCAGATCGGCCTGCGCACCGATTATCAATCCGCGAAACCGCCGCCGCCGCGCGAGACGAAGCCGTATCCGAAGGACGGGGTCGTGACGTCGCCGCCGCACCCAGTCGAGGCGATCGAGATCCTGACGCCGGGCGCGCTCGAATTACGAAGCCTGCTGCCGGTGGTCCACGCGCAGTTCAACGAAGCCGAGCGGCGTGTCGAGGAGGCGTACGGGCATCCCATCGTGCGGCGGGCGCGCGAGGGCGTGCTCCCGACGATCGAGGCCGTCTACGCGCACGGCGACAGCCCCCGCGTCTACTACGTGGAGGCGATTCGCCCGTATCGGCTTCTAGGACAGACGCTCGGCGACTGCGCCGCCGTCGGATCCGGCACCGGCTGGTTCGTTCGCGACGCCGACGGCGTCCGCGCGCTGACGATGGCGGTGGACCTGCTGTCGTGCCGGCGCGACGCCGGCAGCTACATGCTGCCGCTCGGCGTGCTGCGGCTGAACGATCGTCTCTATTGGCTCGCGCAGTTCTCCGGCTGGGATCACGAGCGGTACGTCGTGCTCGAGATCAAGAAGAAGGCCGTCGACGTCGTGATCAACACATGGTCCGGCGCCTGTTGATTCTCCGCGTCAGCGTAGAATCGGGATCGTGATGAACAGATACCGAACGCTGACGCTCGCGCTCGTGTCCGTGCTTCTGGCCGCGATCGTCGTCCGCGGCGCGGCGCGCGCGCACACGGCGCCGGCCGCGCCGCTCTGGGACACCGGCACGTTCTCCATCCTCGGCTTCGATCCGGCGACCGGCGAGATCGGCGCCGCCGTGCAGTCGCGTGTCTTCTCGGTGGGCAACGGCGTGCTCTGGGCCGATGCGGACGCCGGCGTCGCGGCGACGCAGGCAATCGTCGACGTCGGCTACGGGCCGAAAGCGCTCGCGCTGCTGCGGAAGCAGATGAAGCCGGCCGACATCATCCAGCAGATCCTGAAAGAGGATGCCGATCCGCTGCCCGACACGTGGTCCAAGCAAGGCCGCCAGTTCGCCGTGATGAACCTGAAGGGCGAGTACGCCGCGCACACCGGCCCGAAGGCCACCGAGTGGGCCGGCCACACGGGCGGGAAGTACGCGACGGCGCAGGGAAACATCCTCACCGGCCCCGCGGTCGTCGCCAACATGATCGAAGCGTTCGAGAAGACGCAGGGCCATCTGTCGCAGCGGCTCGTCGCCGCGCTCGAAGGCGGCCAGGCGGGCGGCGGGGACAAACGCGGCCAGCAGTCGGCGGCGCTCGTCATCGTGAAGAAGAACTGCGGCGTCTGGCTGCACAACGACGCGGTGCTGCGCCTGCAGGTGGACGACAGCGAGATGCCGATCGCGGAGTTGAAGCGGCTGGTGGAGAAGTGGAACGGGCGGCGGCCGCGGGCAGTGACGCCCGAGTGTAAGTGAGCGGTGCAATTAGGAAATTGGAATTCAGAATTTGGAATTCGTGATCGCCATTGAGGCAACGTGACGCGCATTCCAAGTTCCAAATTCTCAATTGTGCTCCTCCCAGATTCGCGTGAGGTTCACGATCACCTCCACCGCCTTCTCCATGTCCTGCGCCGACACCCACTCGAGCCGCGAGTGGAAGTTGTGCTCGCCGGCGAAGAGGTTCGGCGTCGGGAGCCCCATGAACGACAGCCGCGATCCGTCGGTGCCGCCGCGAATCGGGTGCGTGCGCGGTTCGATGCCGGCGCGGCGGATCGCTTCGCGCGCGTAGTCCGCGACGTGCGGGTGGCGGTCGAGCATCTCCTTCATGTTGCGGTACGACTCCTCGACCGCGAATTCCACGCGCGCGCCCGGATAGCGCGCGACCGCCTCGCGCGCCAGGCGCTCGACGAGCGCTTCCTTGTCCTTCAGACGCGGCGTGACGAAGTCGCGCACGAGCAGCCGCACCGACGTCCGCTCCACGCCCGCCTGCACGACGTACGGGTGGAGAAACCCGTCGTGGCCGGCGGTCGTCTCGGGGGAGAGGTCCGCGGGGAGCAGGCCGATGAACGCCGCCGCCACTTTGATGGCGTTCACCATCAGACCCTTCGCGTAGCCGGGGTGCGTGTTGAAGCCGTGAAAGGTCGCCGTGATCGCGTCGGCCGAGAAGCTCTCGGTTTCGATCTCGCCGCGCGTGCCGCCATCGAGCGTATACGCGCAGCTGGCGCCGAAGCGTTCGACGTCGAAGTGATCGGTCCCGCGGCCGATCTCCTCGTCGGGCGTGAACGCGATCCGGATCGCGCCGTGCGGAATCTCCGGGTGCGCCGCCAGGTGCGCGGCCGCCGTCATGATCTCGGCGACCCCCGCCTTGTCGTCAGCGCCGAGCAGCGTCGTCCCCGACGCGGTGACGATGTCGTGGCCGATCTGATCGGCGAGCGCCGGGATCTCCGCGAGCCGCAGGACAGCCGTGGGATCGTCGGGCAGCACGAGATCGCGGCCGTCGTAGGCGCGATGGACGATCGGCTTGACGCCGGCGCCCGGCATCTCGGGCGACGTGTCCACGTGCGCGATGAAGCCGATCGCCGGCACGCCGCGCTTCGCCGTCGTCGGCGGGATCGTGGCCATCACGTAGCCGTGCTCGTCCACCGCGGCGTCGGCGATGCCGAGCGCGCGCAGCTCCGACGCGAGATCGCGCAGCAGCACGAGCTGCGACGGCGTGCTGGGATAGCTGCGCGATCGCTCGTCGGACTGGGTGTCGTACTGGACGTAGCGGAGGAACCGATCGAGAACGGTCGTCATGGCACGGGCGGCGGCTGTCCTTCCAGGAAGGCGCGGTGGAGCAGCCGCACGGCATCCTGCACGCGCGCGCGATCGATCATCCACGTGATGCGGAACGACGACGTCGCCACGGCGCTCGAGTCGATTCCTGCCGCCGTAAGCGCCGCCGAGCCACGACGCACGTTCTCGAACGACGCGTTGATGCCGGCGCCGACGACGCTGAGCGCGCCCTGCGTGTCGACGACGCGCACGGCGTCCCCGAACCGCGACGCGAGCGCGGCGCGCAGGCGCGGTTCTTCGTGCAGGTTCTCGCGCGAGACGACCAGCGTCAGCCGATCGCCCGCCACGTGCAGCTGCTTGCCCGAGACGCGGTGCTGATCGAGGAGCTCGAGCAGCGCCGGCGCTCCGTTCTCGCGCTGCATCTCGACGAGGATGACGTCCTTTTCGCTGGCGACCCCGACGACGGTGCCCGGCATCCGCGGCGGGTGCTTGCGGACCACTGTGCCGTCGGCCGACGGATCCGCGCCGGGCAGCGGGCCCGTCGTCGCGCGAGCGTAGATCGCGATGCCCTTCTCTTTCGCGAACTCGACGGCCTGCGCGTTCAGCACCTTCGCGCCGGATTCGGCGAGCTCCTGCGTCTCTTCGTACGAGAGCGTCCCGATGCGCCGCGCCGCGGGAACGACGCGCGGATCGGCGGTGTAGACGCCGTCGACGTCGGAGCAGATCTCGCAGTACTCGGCGCCGAGCGCGGCCGCCATCGCGACGGCCGTCGTATCGCTGCCGCCGCGGCCCAGCGTCGTGACCTCGCGCTTGTACGACATCCCCTGGTAGCCGGCGATGACGACGATCTTGCCGCGCGCGAGCTCGTCCTGCACGCGCACCGGCCGCACCTCGATGATGCGCGCGTCGGCGTGGCGATCGTTGGTGATGATGCCCGACTGGCTGCCGGTGAAGCTGACGGCGTCGCCGCCGAGCTCGCGAATCGCCATCGAGAGCAGCGCCATCGCGATCCGCTCGCCTGCGGTGAGCAGCATGTCGAGCTCGCGGCGGTCGGGGTTGGGCGAGACCTGGCGGGCGAGATCGAGCAGCTCGTCGGTCGTGTCGCCCATGGCGGAGACGACAACGACGACGTCGTGGCCCTCGCGCCGCGTGCGCACGACGCGGTCCGCGACGTGTTTCAGCTTGGTGACGTCCGCGACGCTGGAGCCGCCGTACTTTTGGACGATGATCGGCATCTGACCGTGGCTGGGGGCTGGGGCCTGGGGGCTAGAGGCTAGCCGTAATGCGAGCGAAGCCAGCTAGCCCCGAGGCCCCAGCCCCCAGCCCCTGTCGTTATACATCGAACGTCGCGACCACGGGCGCGTGATCGCTCGTGCCGACGTCCTTCTGCACCGGACACGCGGTGGCGCGCTCGGCGAGCGCGTGGCTTGCAAACACGTAATCGAGCCGCCACCCGATGTTGCGCTCGCGCATGTTGCGCCACGGCGCCCACCACGTGAACAGCCCGTCATTGTCGGGATCGAACGCGCGGCCGAGATCGACGAACCCGTGGGTCAGGATCCGCTCGATGATCGCGCGTTCCTCCGGGAGCTGCCCGATCGCTCGCGGCTTGCGCTCCTTCGGGTGCACGTCGCGCTCCGTGCGCGCGACGTTCATGTCGCCGAGCATCACGAGCGGGCGTCCTTCCGACGCGTACGACGCGGCGTAGGCGTCCATCGCGTTCAGGAACTGCATCTTCGCCGGGAAATCCTTGCCGCCGTTCGGCACGTACACCGACGCGACGGTGACGCTGCCGATCGACGTCCCGACGTCGACGGTGACGATGCGGTTCTCGTAGTCGAACGCGGGATGCGAGAACGCGGGACGGTCGGGTGCGAACGCCTGGCTCACCTGCAGCGCGACGCCGGAGTACCCCTTGCCGCCGTGCCAGTAGCACCAGTAGCCCTCCATCTCGCAGAGGGCGGTGGGAATCTGATCGGTGGTGGCCTTGATTTCCTGCAGGCAGACGACGTCCGGGCGCTCGTGCGCGATCCATTCCTGGACCTGCGCCTGACGCGCCCGGATGCCGTTGACGTTCCAGCTGGCGAATTTCACTTCGGATTACGGCGTGCGGACCAATCGGCAATCAATCCGCACTCCGCAATCCGCACTCCGCAATCCGATCGTCAGAACCTCGCGTGTGCGGCCTGGCGCTCCGGTGCGGGAATGGCCATCAGTTCGGTATGCGACGCGACGTGGGCCTTGACGATCTCTTCGGCGCGCGCGATCGTGTCGGGATCGCCGTTGCGGTAGATCGCGTTCGCCTCGATGAGATCCTTCTGGTGCGCGGGGGTGGCGTCGGGGCTCTCGTAAATCGCCGCGACGGGACACGCGGGCACGCAGGCGCCGCAGTCGATGCACTCCTCCGGGTGGATGTAGAGCATCGTCGTCTGCGCGAACTCGGGTTCGTCCTTCCGCGGGTGAATACAGTCGACCGGGCACACGTCGACGCAGGCGGTATCCTTCGTTTCAATACAGGGGTCGGTGATGATGAACGGCATGCTCGCGTAGTCTCCTTCGTTCGAATAGCCTGAGCCGACGGATTATACCGCGAGAGCGCGCGGCGGCAAGCCTAGCGCCCGAGGGGTAAAAACATCATCGGGCGCGGCGATTCCACGTAACCCATCGAACGGTACAGCGGCATCCCGTCGCGGCTCGCGTTGAGCGCCATCGACGTGACGCCGTTCGCGCGGCACCACGTGTGGACGTGGTCCATCAGCCCTCGCGCGAGCCCGCGCCGCCGGTGCGCCGCCTCCGTGTAGACGTTGTAGACGAAGGCGAGGCGGTGCCCGGCGTAGTTCGGGCCGGGCGGCCACGGCACCACCGTGATGCCGGCGCCGGCCGCGACCTCGCCGCTCGCGCTCTCGGCGAGCCACGCGCGGTACACGCCGGCCGGCATCGTGTCGGCGAGCCACGCGCGGAACGCCGGCGCGAGCGCCGCGGCGTCGAACGGCACGCCCATGTCCGTGAACATCCCGAGGCGATGGCGTACGAGCGCGTCGGCGTCGGCGAGGGTCGCCGGCCGAATCATGTACGCGGACCCGTTCGCCGCCGGGGCTTCGATCGACACGGTGCGGCGAATTATACTCGTCGCATGGCGCAGCCCACTGAAGCGAGACGCGGCCCCGAGCCGCCGGATCTGAGCGAACGCGGCGGCATGAAGAACGGCCAGCCGCAGCGATCGAACGCGCGGCTGTTTATGCAGTTCCTCGCCTTCGGCGGGTGCGCGGACGCGGCGCCGCTCGCCGATCATCTGTCGCGCGCGAGAATCGCCGGCGTCCTCTACGAAGACGTCAACGATCCGCGCGGCATCGGGCTCCTCACCTTCAGCGAGGATCCCGATTTCTTCCTCGATCGCGTCCGCCCGGCGCTGAACGGCCCGGGCTTCTCCGTGCTGATCCAGAAGCCGGAGTACACGATGCTCGGGCGGACGTACTCGCTCGGCTACGAGCCGGATCTCGACGACGTGCTGATCCAGCGGCCCAAGCGCACCGTGCTGAACCCATTGTGGAAGTGGGCCGTTTGGTATCCGCTGCGCCGCAGCGGAAAGTTCGCGCAGGTGCCGGCCGAGGAGCAGCGCGTCATCCTCGCCGAGCACGGCGCAATCGGCATGTCGTTCGGCGTCGGCGACTTCGCGCACGACATCCGTCTCGCCTGCCACGGGCTCGACAAGGACGACAACGATTTCGTGGTGGGGTTGATCGGGAAGGAACTCTATCCGCTCAGCGCGATCGTGCAGACGATGCGCAAGACGCAGCAGACGTCGCTCTACTTGGAGCGGCTCGGCCCCTTCTTCGTGGGCCGAGCCGTCTGGCAGAGCGCAATCTAGCGCGCCTCAGCGCACCGCTGCGCGGATGATGATCTCTGCCAGCGCGGCCAGAGCAAATCCGATATACAACTGCGAGCGTTTGAACATCACCATGGTCGACCTCCGCGGCCTGAAGGGCAACGGTGGTGCCAGGCGATGAGCCGACGCTCCCGTGCGTTCGATACGCGCCGCTGCACGGTTCGTCACCCCGGCCTCTGGAATCGAAACAGGACATCGATCACGAGTTGGTCGCGACGGCGGAGGCGCGCGGCCGTCAGCGCGCGGACGGTGCCGGCGACGCGTCCGCGGACGGCGCGAAGGTGGGCGGCCGGCGGTGTTTCGTCGCCTGCTCGTAGGCGTACGCGAGCCTGATGAGCGTCGGCTCGCTCCACGCGCGCCCGAAGAACGAGATGCCGACCGGCAGCCCATCGAAGAATCCCGCGGGCACGGTGACGTGCGGATAGCCGGCGACGGAGGTGACCGTCGACGGCGCATCGGAGTTCGCCAGCGAGCTGTCGCCGAGGACGTGATCGGTGAGCCACGCCGGCGCGCCGGTCGGCGCGACGAGCGCGTCCAGGCGGCGTCGCGTCATCACGAGATCGATCCCGAGCTCGCGCGAGAGGCGGTGGTTTTTCGCGAGCGCCGCGCGGTACGCCGGCGTCGTCAGCGGCCCTTTCTTGTCGGCCATCGTCATGATCTCCTGGCCGAAGTAGGGCATCTCCTCGCGCGCGTGCGCATCGTTGAATGCGATCACGTCCTTCAATGAGTGCACGGGCGAGGCGGGGCCGAGCGCCGTCAGATACCGGTTCAGATCGGCCTTGAACTCGTAGAGCAGCACCTCGAACTCCGAGTCGCCGAACGTGCCGAGCGTCGGGATGTTCGCGGGATCGACGATGACGGCGCCCTCCTTTCGCATGTCCGCGATCGCCGCGTCGGCGATGCGATCCGCCGCGGCGTTGTACCCGAACAGCTTGTTGCGCACGACGCCGATGCGCGCGCCTCGCAGGCCGGCCGCGTCGAGCGCGCGCGCGTAGTCCGCCGGGCCGCTTGCGGCGTCCGCGCGATGCGCGGTGGTCGCGGCGTCGGCCGGATCGGCGCCGGCGATCGCCGAGAGCAGCGCCGCGGCGTCGGCGACGGTGCGCGCCATCGGGCCGGCGGTGTCCTGGCTGTGCGCGATCGGCACGATCCCGGTGCGGCTCACCAGGCCGAGCGTCGGCTTGATGCCGACCAGGCCGTTGCTCGTCGAGGGCGACACGATCGATCCGTCCGTTTCGGTGCCGATGGCCGCGGCGGCGAGGTTCGCCGCGATCGCCGCGCCGGATCCCGAGCTCGATCCCGACGGGTTGCGATCGAGCGCGTACGGATTCTTCGTCTGGCCGCCGCGTCCGCTCCACCCGCTCGACGAGTGCGTCGATCTGAAGTTCGCCCACTCGCTGAGGTTCGTCTTGCCGAGGATCACAGCGCCCGCGTCACGCAGCCGGCGTGCGACGAACGCATCGGCCGGCGGCTTGACGCCCGCCAGCGCGAGCGACCCCGCGGTCGTCATCATCCGATCGGCGGTCGCGATGTTGTCCTTCACGAGAATCGGAATGCCGTGCAGCGGGCCGCGCACGCGGCCGCCGCGGCGTTCCGCGTCGAGCTGGTCGGCGATCGCCAGCGCGTCCGGGTTCACCTCGATCACGCTGTGCAGCGACGGCCCGCTGCGATCGACGGCCTCGATGCGCGCGATGTACTGCTCCGCGATCGACCGCGCGGTGGCGCGGCCGGCCTGCATGCGCTCCTGCAGATCGGCGATCGTGAGCTCGTCCAGATCGAACCGCGGCGGCGCCGGCGTTTGCGCGAGCGTCGTGCCGAGCGACCAGGCGGTGGCGAGCGCCGCGGCCGCGCGCAGCGTGCGTCCGCGCGCGCGGCCAGCGGAATGCGCCGTCTGCTGCTCAGCGGTTGCGCGGACCTGCATCTGGCGCGTCATGGGGGCTCGTTCCTCCGCGGTGATGATAGCCCGGCATGCGCGTTGCTCATCTTCCCGGCCGACAATGGAGGAGCGCCATGCGAGCTGAACCGGTGTCGCGCGACGTGTATCGCCTGCGAACGCTCATGGTCAACGTGTACTTCGTGCGCGATGCCACGAGCGGCGCGTGGGTGCTCGTCGACACCGGCCTGCCCGGCTTCGCGCGGGTGATCCGTCGAGCCGGCGAGGCGCTGTTCGGCGGCGCGCCGCTCGCGATCGTGCTCACGCACGGCCACGTCGATCACGCCGGCAACGTCGAGGCGCTGGCCGAACAGTGGAGCGTCCCTGTCTACGCGCATCCGCTCGAGCTGCCGTACCTCACGGGCCGATCGAAATATCCGCCTGCGGATCCGACCGTCGGCGGCGGCGCGCAGTCGCTCATCTCACCGCTCCTGTCCCGGGGTCCGATCGATCTCGGCACGCGCGTGCACGTGCTGCCGCTCAACGGCATCGTGCCCGGGCTGCCGGAATGGGAGTGGCTGCTGACGTGCGGCCACACGCCGGGCCACGTGTCGTTGTTCCGCGAGCGCGATCGCACGCTCGTCGCCGGCGACGCCGTCGTGACGACGAAGCAGGAGTCGACGGTGTCCGCGCTCTTGCAGCGGCCGACGTTCGTGTGGCGGCCGCCGGCGTATGTCACGCCCGACTGGTCGAGCGCGCGGCGATCCGTCGAAACGCTGGCCGGGCTCGAGCCCGAGGTGCTCGCGACGGGGCACGGGCGCGTCATGTACGGCGCGAGCGCGCGGCGCGGCCTCCGCGATCTCGCGGATCGCTTCGACAAATACATGCCGGCGTCGGGCCGCTACATTCCGTACCCCGCCGTGGCCGACGAGCGCGGCGTCGTCCACGTGCCGCCGCGGCCGGCCGGCGCGCTCAGCGGAACGACGGTGGCCGCCGGCGTCGGCGCGGCGGCGATCGGGCTCGGGCTGATGGCGCTGGCGCGGAGGCGCGCGCACTGAGATTGAAGACCGTTCGCCCGTCGACCTGGAGCGCGCTGATCGCGGCGCTCTACGATGCGTCGTGGAACGACGCGCTCGGCCGGTATCGATCGCCGTTTGCCTTCCGCGGGCACTCGTGGACGAAAGAAGATCTCTCGAGCAGCCTGGTACGGCTCGCGGCGGGCCGGCCGAATGTCTCGCGCCTCGAGCTGCACCTGCTGCGCAACTTCCGCAAGTACGCGTACGGGCAGGCGGTTGCCGATTCCATCTGGCACTGGCTGGCGCTCGGCCAGCACCGCGGCCTCCCGACGCGGCTCCTCGACTGGACCTACTCGCCGTTCGTCGCGCTGCACTTCGCGACGGCGCGCCTCGCCGACATGGACCGCGACGGCATCGTGTGGATGGTGAACTTCGTCGCGGCCAACCGCTTCCTGCCGGCGCGGCTCACGCGGATCCTGCGCGGCCAAGGATCCGACACGGCGACCGTGGACATGCTTCACGCGTTCGCGACGCTGCGCGATTTCGATCGCACCTCGCGAACGCCGTTCGTCGTGTTCATGGAACCGCCGTCGCTCGATCCGCGGATCGTCAATCAGTTCGCGCTGTTCTCGCTCATGTCGAGCCCCGACGCGTCGCTCGACGAGTGGCTCGCCGCCCACCCCGCGCTCGCCACGCGCGTCGTCGTGCCGGCGGCGTTGAAGTGGGAAGTCCGGGACAAGCTCGATCAGGCGAACATCAACGAGAGAGTGCTCTTTCCCGGGTTGGACGGTCTGAGCCGCTGGCTTACACGTTATTACTGGACCAAGCCGGCTTCGCCGGCTCCGTCGGTCCCGCGGTCACGAGCGCGCAGGCAACATCGCAGGACAACCTCGCGCCGCTGACGCCGACGGGCGCGCTATCGGTGCGCCACGGTCGCGCGCGCTATCAACGATTCGATTTGCTCCGCCGGGCGCGCCCCCGTCGCCCGCGTGACTTCTTTGCCGCCTGCGAACACGGCGAGCGTCGGGATCGATCGGATGTTGAACCGTTCGCCGAGATCCGGCAGCTCGTCGGTGTTCACCTTCACGACGATGGTGTGGCCGGCCTGGCGCGCGGCGACCTTCTGGAGCTCGGGCGCCACCATTCGGCACGGACCGCACCACGGCGCCCAATAGTCGACGACGACCGGAATCGACGATCGTGAGACGAGCCGATCGAAATCGGCCGTGCTGTGAACCTCCGCGGGCGTCGCGGGCGGCTTGATCGACTCCTTGCACTGCCCGCATCGCGCCTCTTCGCCCAGCCGCTCGTACGCGACGCGATTCTTCTGCCCGCACGACGCGCACGCGAGGATCACGCCGCGATCGTCCATCTCCAGTGTGCCTGCCATCGGATCACCCTTTCGCGCGCTTGCGCCGCGGCGCTTTCGGCGCCGCCTTCGAGCGCGCCGCCGGAATCGGCACGCTCGACGCGATCGCGTCGCCGAGGAGCGCGACGGTGATCGCGTACGCGTGCGAGCAGTTGTAGTCGAGGATTGCGTCGTAGCTGGGGTTGACGAGGAAGTGCCGCTCGGTGCCCGAGACGAGCGACGCGGGACCGTCGCTCTTCGGCAGCGGACGGCCGGTGCGCAGCCGCACGCCGAGCTTCTGCCACTCGTCGGCCGGCAGCGGTCCGATCATCATGCGTGTGGCGGCGCATGTGCCGATGCGCGGCGCGACGTCGAGGCGGATGCGGCGCTCCGCGTCCGGCGTCACCTTCACTTCACGGCCCCACGTCTCGCCTTCGTTCCAGCCGCGGCTGCTCAAATAGTTCGCGATCGACGCGAAGATGTCGGCCGGCGTCGACCAGATGTCGCGGCGCCCGTCGCCGTCGTAGTCCTGCGCGAAGCGGAGATAGCTCGACGGCATGAACTGCACCTGTCCCATCGCGCCGGCCCAGGATCCGCGCAGGTGCGCGAGATCGATGTCGCCGCGGTTGAGGATCTCGAGCGCGTCGAAGAGCTCGCCGCGGAAGAACGTGGCGCGGCGCGGATCCCACGCGAGCGTCGCCAGCGCGGCGACCGTCGGACGCACGCCGGTGAACCCGCCGTAGTTCGACTCGATGCCCCAGATGGCGGCGATGATCCGCGGCGGCACGCCGTACGCGGCGCCAATCTCGTCGAGCAGATCACGGTGGCGCGCCATCGCGGCGCGGCCGCCGGCAATCAGCTTCGGCGTCAGGCGCCGCGCGACGTAGTGCTCGAGCGAGAAGATCGTCTCGGCCTGCGCGCGGTCGCGCTCGAGGACGATCGGCACCGGCTCCTCGACGTCCGCGAGCGCGGCATCGACGATCTCCTTCTTGATTCCGCGCGCCAGCGCTTCCGTGCGCACGCCGGCGAGCCATTCGGAGAACGCCGGGCGAGGCGTGTCCTGCGCCGCCGCCGAGGCAGGCCTGAAGGCCTGCGCTACCGGAACGGCCATCAGCGCCATCGCCGCCGCGAACGCGCGCGTCCCCGCGGCCGCCTTGACGCCGGTAGCGCAGCCCTTCAGGGCTGCCCACGCCCGCATGATTTCAGTTTACAGGCTTTCGAGCGCGCGAACGGCCTCGCGCGGCAGGCGCTGCCGGCACGTCCAGTAGGCCTTCCACGGATCCGCCTTCAGCTTTGCGAGCCGGCCCGGGACTGTCGCGATCGTGAATCGGTCGGGCGTCCGCTGCGGCGAGAGCTCGGTCCACGCGAGCGGCGTCGATACCGGCGCGTCCGGCTTCGCGCGCGTGGAGAACGCGGCGACCGAGGTGTTCGTCCGGTTGTTGCGCAGGTAGTCGACGAGGATCTTGTCCTCGCGTCCGACTTTCGCGAACCGTTCGGTGAATATCTCCGGCCGCTTCCGGACGACCGCCTGCGCGAACGCGCGCGCGAACGCGAGGCATTCGGACCAGTCGGCGCGCGGCGCGATCGGCACGACGACATGCAGCCCGCGGCCGCCGGTCGTCTTCACGAACGCGTCGAGATCGAGCGCGGAGAGCAGCTGACGGACGAGCTTCGCTGCCGCGACGACCGCGGGCCACCGCACGCGCTCGCCCGGATCGAGATCGACGACGATGCGATCCGGCGCCTCCACGCGGGCGAAGCGCGAGTTCCAGGTGTGCACTTCGAGCACGTCCATTTGCACGAGGCCGACGAGCGCGGGGAGCGTGTCGACGATCAAATACTCGCCGGTCTTCGTCTTCTCGCGGATCCGCTCGCGCCGGATCGGCGCCGGGCCCCACGCGTTCGCGTGCTTCATGAAGATGCAGTCGACGCCCTTGGCGGCGCCGGCCGCCGGCACGCCCGCCGGGCAGCGAACCAGCGTCAGCGGTCGATCGACGAGGTGCGGGAGGACCCAGTCCGCAATCGATTCGTAGTACCGCGCGAGGCCGAGCTTGGTCGTTCGCGCGGCGGGGAAGAGCACGCGCTCCGGATGCGAGAGGCTGACGCCGGCCACCTCCGCGCGCGCTCCGGCATGCGCCATGCTGCACCAAACGTGCAGGGGGAATGCCGCCACCCCAGCGCCGCGTCGCCGTAGTCGTTCCGTGGCCGACGATCCTGAAGATCCTCGCCGCGCTGGTCGTGGTGTGGCTGTGGTTCAAGCTCGTCGAGGTCGTGCTCGTCCTCATCGTCGCGGTGCTGCTGGCGGTGACGCTCAATCCGGTCGTCGAGTGGCTCGAGCGGCGGGGGCTGGCGCGGTGGGGCGCGGCGCTGACGGTCGGCGCGATCCTCGTCGGAATCGTCGGGGGCTTTCTCTGGATCACGTGGGCGTCGCTGTCGTCCCAGGCGTCGTACGTCGCCGACCATTTCGGAAAATTCGAGAGCGACACGCTGTCGAAGCTGCCGAAGTGGGTGCAGAGCTCGATTGGCGGCGACGACATGGATCAGCTGCGCGGACGCGTCGCCGAGTACGCGATGGCGTTCGCGCGCTCCGTTGGATCCGCCATCGTGGTCACGCTGCTCGGGTTCATCCTGACGCTCTATCTGCTGATCGAGGGCGATCAGACGCGCGAGTGGCTCGTGGCGTTCGTGCCCGGGGAACACCGCTCACGGCTGGACAAGACGCTCGTCGAGTGCGAGCGCGTGATCTTCGCGTACGTGGCCGGCAACGTCATTACCTCCGTCTTCGCGACCGTCGTCGTCGGCGTTTCGTTGACGCTGCTGAAGGTGCCGGCGGCGCTCCTGCTCGCGGTGATCGCCGGCGTGTGCGACTTCGTTCCGGTGCTCGGCTTCATCGCCTCGTCGATTCCGGCGATTCTGCTCGGGTTCACCGTGTCGACGAACACCGCGCTCGTCGTCGCGCTGATCTACGTCGCGTATCACACGGCGGAGAACTACGTGATCGGCCCGTGGGCGTACGGCGATCGGCTGCGCCTGTCGAACATCGCGGTGGTGCTCGCGTTCGTCGTCGGCGCGTCGATCGCCGGCGTCATCGGCGCGCTGATCGCGCTGCCGGTTGCCGCCGTCTATCCCGCGATCGAACGCATCTGGCTGCGCGAGAAGCTGCCCGAGGAGACGGTCGTCGAGCACAAGCGAATCGAGCGCCGCGCAGGATAGCGGTGGTTCAGTGCGCCGCGACGGCGCTTCGTGACTTCGGGCGCTTCATCAGCAGCACGAGCGGAAGAAGCGCGATGAAAATCACGCCCATCAGCTGAAAGATCCCGACGAACGCGACCATCGTCGCCTGCCGCTGCACGAGACCATAGAGCGCGGCGTACGCGCGGTTGGTCGCCGTCACCGCGTCCGAGCCGGCGGCGAGGAACGCGGCGCGGAACTGGTACATCATCGACTGCGACGTCGGATCGTACGGCGTCACGTTCGCGGCGAGCATCGCCGTCGTCGTCTGGCTGTGGCGCGCCAGCATCGTGCCGGTGGTCGCGATGCCGACGCTGCCGCCGATGTTGCGCATCAGGTTGAAGAGGCTCGTCGCGTACCCCATCTTCTCGCGCGGGATCCGGTCCATCGCGATCGTCGTGAGCGGCACGAAGAGCAGCGACATGCCGACGCCCTGAATCAGCTGCGGCCAGAAGATGTCCCAGTAGCCCGCTTGCAGGTTCAGCCACGACAGCCACAGCAGCGTCATGCCGCCGACGATCAAGCCGCTGCTGAGGAGCTTCCTCGGATCGAACGTGCCGGTCATCAAGCCGGTCAACGGCATCATGAAGAACGATCCGATGCCGCGCGGCGCCATCGCGATGCCGGCCTGCAGCGGCGGGTAGCCGAGCAGCGTCTGCAGCATGATCGGCAGCAGCACCATGCTGCCGTACAGCACGAAGCCGACGACCGTCATGAGGAACACGCCGACGGCGTAGCTGCGCTCCTTGAGCACGCGCAGATCGACGATCGGGTTGTCGGTCGTGAGCTCGTGCCAGACGAGCGCGACGAGCGTCACCGCGCTGATCACGGCGAGCGTGACGATGAGGTTCGACTCGAACCAGTCTTCCTGCTGCCCTTTGTCGAGCACGATCTGCAGCGCGCCGATGCCGACCGTGAGCATCCCGATGCCCCAGTAGTCGACCGTGCGGCTCTCGGACCGCAGGTACGGCGGGTCGAAGATGTAGAGCTTCGTCATCACGATCGACGCGATGCCGACCGGGATGTTGATGTAGAAGACCCAGCGCCAGCTGTAGCTGTCGGTGAGCCATCCGCCGAGCACCGGCCCCAGAATCGGCGCGACGACGATGCCGAGTCCCCAGAAGCCCATGGCCTTGCCGCGATCCTGCGGCGCGAACGCCTCGAGCAGCACCGCCTGCGAGAGCGGCTGCAGCGCGCCGCCTGTGGCGCCCTGCATCACACGGAACACGATCAGCGCGCTGAGGGTCGGCGCGAGGCCGCACAGGAACGACGAGGTCGTGAAGCCGACGACCGAGAGCATGAGCAGCCGCTTGCGCCCGAACATGCTCGCGAGCCAGCCGGTCATCGGCAGGATGATCGCGTTGGCGACGAGGTACGACGTCAGCGCCCACGTCGCTTCGTCGATCGACGCCGAGAGGCTGCCCGCGATGTGCGGCAGCGACACGTTGACCACCGTGGTGTCGAGCACCTCCATGAAGGTGGCGAACATCACGGAGACGGCGATCAGCCACGGGTTGACGTGTTTGTGCTCGGTCATACGTGATCCGTGTCGGGGCTGGGGGCTGGGGGCTAGGGGCTAGCCGAATCGTGAACGCGATCCGGATCGTGAGCCTGCGCGCTCCTTCTCACATCTCAGCTAGCCCCCCAGCCCCCAGCCCCGAGCCCCTATTTCGTATACACCGTCGCATTCACCGACATGCCCGGGCGCAACAAATGCTCCGGATCCTGCCCCTGCTCGAGCACGATCTTCACCGGCACGCGCTGCACCACCTTCACGAAGTTCCCCGTCGCATTCTCCGGCGGCAGCAGGCTGAAGCGCGCGCCGGTGGCGCCGGCAATCGAATCGAGCTTCGCGTTGAAGTCGCGGCCGCCGAGCGCGTCGACGTCCACGCGCGCGCGCTGTCCGGGACGCATGCTCTTCAGCTGCGTCTCCTTGAAGTTCGCCGTCACCCAGACGTCGTCGAGCTGCACGAGCGCGAGGAGCGGCTGGCCGGGCTGCACGACCTGCCCGACATTGATCCCCTTCTTCGACGCGACGCCGCGGGCCGGCGCCTTGACGACGGTGTACTGCAGGTTCAGCTCCGCCTGCGCGAGGTTCGCGCGCGCCTGCTGCACGCGCGCCTCCGCGGCCGACGCGCGCGCCTTCGTCGCGGCGATTTGCGACGGCCCGGTCTGGGCCGTCTCCAGCTCGGCGTGCGCCTGCTGCTCGCCGGCGCGGGCCTGCGCGAGCTTGCTCTCGGCGACGCGGATGCCCGCGTCGGCTTCCGCCACCTGCGAGCGCGCGGAATCGGCGGCGGCCCGCTGCGCGTCGGCGGCGGCGGAGGCGGCGTCGAACTGCTGCTGCGAGACCTCGTCTTTCGCGAGCAGCCCGCGCAGCCGCTCGACGTCGCGCGACGCCTTGGTCGCGTTGGCTTCCGCCTCGCGCAGCCGCGCCTGCGCCGTGATCAGGCGCGCGCGCGCCGCCTCGACTTCCTTCTCCGCCGCGGCGACGCCGCTCTGCGCCTGCGTCACGCCGCCGCGCGCGGTGGCGACATTGCTCGTCGCGGTCGTCGACGTGATGGGCACGTTGGACTGCGCGGCAATCGCGTTGGCTTCGGCGTCGGCGAGCTCCGCGCGCATGCGATCGATCGCAACCTGGTAGTCGCGCGGATCGAGCTCGACGAGGACGGCGCCCGCCTCGACGAGCCGATTGTCCTCGACGTTGACCTTCGTGATCGTCCCGCCGACGCGCGCGGCGATCTGCGTCACGTGCGCGTCCACCTGCGCGTCGTCGGTCGATTCGCGGGCGGCGGTCAGAAAGAGCCACAGCCCGATGCCGATCGCGGCGAGGAGCACGACCGCGGCGCCGATGCGCACGCGCGGGCTCGCGAGGAGCGACGGTTTCTCGACGACCTGCTGATCGGCCATCACCGCGCGCCTCCGAGCAGCTGGCGAAGCGCCTCCTCGGACGAGCCGACGCCGCGGACGAGCGCCCCCTTCGCGAGCGTGTAGCCGTACTGCGCCGAGATGAACTGCTCGCTCGCGACGGCGACGGCCTCCTGCGCCTGGACGACCTCGATGTTGCTGGCGATGCCGGCGGCGAAGCGGTCGCGCGCCTGCGTGAGCTGCTGCCCTGCGAGATCGCGCGCCTTGCCCGCGACGGCGAGCTGCTGCGCGGTCGCCTCGAGATCGAGGAACGCGGTGCGCACCTCGTAGTAGATCGACGCTTTCAGATCCTCGGCTTCCGCGCGGCGCGTGCGCACGTCGGCGTCCGCTTCGAGGAGCCGGCCGCGCGTGCGGCCGCCCTGGAAGATCGGGACGTTCACGGCGCCCATCACCGCGAACGTGCCCTGCGCGTCGGCGGGCGAGAGGCCGATCGCGCCGTAGTCGGCGTTGACGCGCACCGACGGCAGCGCGCTGCCGGCGACCGACTGGCGCTCGGCTTCGGCGCCGCGGACACGCTCGAGCGCAGCCAGATAGTCGTGGCGCGTGCGATAGGCGAGGTCGACGGCAGCTTCGAGCGACATGTCGGCGTTCGGCAGATCCGGCAGGTTCGCGTCGAGCGTGAACGGCTGCCCGAGCGGCAGCCCCATCACGCGCGCGAGCTGGAGCTTCGCCTTCTCGAACTCGTTGACGGCGGCGGTCGCGCGCTGCGTCTGCGCGTTCAGCTGCACTTCGGCGCGCAGCACGTCGATCCCCGCGATGAGCCCGCCCTGCTTCAGATCGAGCGCCTGGTTGTAGAGCGTCTGCGCCGTCTGCTGCTGCGTGCGCGCGGCGTCGACGCGCGCCGACGCCGCCAGCGCCTGGATGTACAGATTGCCGGCTACGTGGATGACGAAGTCGCGCGCGCTGCGGTACGTGAGCCGCGCCGCCTCGAGGTTGTGCGCCTCGGCGCGCGCGCCGTTGAGCGCGCCGAAGTCGAGAATCGACTGGCTGAGATACACGCGCGCGTCGAACACGTTGAACGGGCCGACGATTGACGGGATGTCGGCGAAGGGCGACCCCGGGCCGCCGCTGAAGCCGAACGCCGCAAGGTTGATTGTCTGGCGCGTCTCGCTGACGCGCCCGTTGACGTTCGGCAGCAGGTCCGCGAGCGCGCGCCAGCGGACGCCCTGCGCGCGGCCCAGCGCCTGCTCGGCTGTGAGCACGCCGAGGTTGTGCTCGAGCGCGCGGACGATCGCGGCGACGACCGTAATCGGTTCAGCGCGGCCGGTCGATTCGCCCGAGGGTACGCCGCCGAGGAAGGTTCCCGTCGGCAGCGGCGCCTGCGGCGCCGGCCGAATCGGCGGCGCCGCAAATGTGGGGGGCGGCGCCTGCGCCGCCGCGACGTGCGAAGTCGTAGTCAGCAGGCCGGCGGCGAGCGGGAGCGCTAGTAATACTGTGTAGGACTGCCGTGGCCGGCGTAGAGGTCGACGATTGTTCATATCGCAATCATCAAGCGTACTACGATTCTTCGGCCCGCCGACCGTTTTCGGGCGCGCTCTCGTCTAAACCGGCCAATGCGTACGCGCACGGCGTGGTTCGCTGCGCTCGCCGCGATGGCTGCTGTGCTGCCGGGCCCGGCCGCCGCGCAGTCGGCGCTCTCCGGCGAGACGATTCGCATGACGCGCGCCGCGGGGCCCATCACGATCGACGGGCGCCTCGGCGACGAAGGGTGGCGCGGCGCCGCGCGCGTCGTGCGGTGGTACGAGACGAACCCCGGCGACAACACCGATCCGCCGGTCCGCAACGTCGGCTACCTCACCTTCGACGATCGGTTCTTCTACGCCGGCTTCGAGTTCGAGGATCCCGATCCGTCCCGGATCCGGGCGCCGTTCGCGGATCGCGACAACATCTCCGACGGGTACGACTTCGGCGGCCTCATCCTCGACGCCGGCAACACCGGCCGCACCGCCACGTTCTTCGTCGTCACGGCCCACAACACGCAGTACGACGCGATTACCGACGACGCCTCGGGCGAGGATTCGTCGCCGGACTTCTTCTGGGAGTCGGCGACGGCGATGACCGATCACGGCTGGACGGCGGAGATCAAGATTCCGTTCTCATCGCTGCGCTACAAGCCGTCGGACCCGCAGACGTGGCGGATCATGCTGTACCGCAACTACCCGCGCGAGTTTCGCTATCAGTTCTTCTCCGCGCAGCTGCCGCGCGGCAGCAACTGCTTCGTGTGCCGGTACAACATGCTCGTCGGTCTCGAGCGGCTGCCGGCCGGCGGGCACCTCGTCGCCGCGCCGTACGTGAGCGCGGCGCGGAACGAGGCGCCGCGCGACGACCTCGGGTCGCCGCTCGTCGCCGACGGCGTGACGCCGCGCGTCGGCCTCGACGTGAAGTACACGCCGAACGCGGATCACGCCGTCGACGTCACCGTGAAGCCCGACTTCTCGCAGGTGGAGTCCGACGTCGCGCAGATCTCGGCCAACGAGCGCTTCGCGCTGTTCTACCCGGAGAAGCGGCCGTTCTTCCTGGAGGGCGTCGATCTGTTCCAGACGCAGATTCAGGCGGTCTACACGCGCACGATCACGTCGCCGCAGTGGGGCGGCCGCGTCACGGGGAAGAGCGGCGCCATCCGCTACACGGCGCTCGCGACCGAGGATCGCGGCGGCGGGAGCGTGATCATCCCAGGCGCGAACGATTCGTCGCTTGCGCCGCAGGACTTCGCCTCGACCGTGTTCGTCGGCCGCGCGAAGCGCGAAGTCGGCTTGTCGTACGTCGGCGCGCTGGTCGCCGATCGCGAGGGGCACGACACGGCGTCGCACAACCGCGTCGCCGGCCCCGACTTCGAATGGCGCGCCTCGGCCGACGACGTCCTCTCGGGGCAGTGGCTCTACAGCGCGACGCTGACGCCCAATCGCCCCGACGATGCGAGCGAGTGGACGGGGCGATCGCTCGCGTCGCACGCCGGCGTGCTCACCTACGGACATACGACGCGGCGCTACGACGCGTCGCTCCAGTACAAGGACGTCGGCAGCGACTTCCGCGCCGACGTCGGCTTCGTCCCGCAGGTCGGCTACCGCGAGGGTTATGCCGGCACCGGCTGGACGTTCCGACCGACCGGCTTCGTGCGGCGCCTGCGCACGTTCGCCAACCTCGATTACCAGGTCGATCGCGGCGGCGATCTGATCACCCGCAGCTTCGTCCCCGGCTTCGGGATGGACACGCGGTGGAACGGCTTCGTGCAGCTGCGCTACATCGACGAGTCGGTTCGCGCCGTGGAGCGTCCGATCGGGCGCCGGCAGTTCGGCTACATCGCGCAGTTCAGCCCGTCGCGGATCGTGTCGAGGCTCGCGGTGGACGGCCGGACGGGGCAGGAGATCGACTTCGCGAACGGACGGCCGGGCACCGGCACCACGCTGAACCTGACGGCGCGGCTGGATCCGACCGAGCATCTCGATCTTCAGCTGGTGCAGAACCAGCGGTGGATCAACGTGGACGCCGGCGGCCGCGAGGCCGCGCGCCTGCTCACCGCGCGCGTGTCGCGGCTGCGGACGACGTACACCTTCACGGCGCGGACCTTCGTGCGCGGCGTCGCGCAGTACGTCTCGACCGACAGGGATCCGTCGCTCTACACGTCGGAGGTCGCGGCGCGATCGGCGACGCTCAGCGGCCAGCTGCTCTTCGCCTACAAATTGAACTGGCAGTCCGTTCTGTTCGTGGGCTACGGCGACGACCGCGAGCTGAGCGATCTCGATCGTCTCGAGAAGGCCGATCGGCAGCTGTTCGTGAAAATCTCGTACGCGATACAGCGGTAGGCCTGGCGGGTCGGGCAGGCCGGGCGGGCCTGGCGGGTCGCTGAGCCGGGCAGGTCGGGCCGGCCTGGCGGGTAGGGCGGGTCCGCAGATGACGCAAAGGATCGCGGTTCTACCGACAAACCTGCCCGGCCCGCCTGACCGCCCGGCCAACGTTGACATCGACTTAAACACATTGTATAAGTTGGCGTGTGACGCGCGGCGCGACGCGGCGCTCCCTGACGGCGACGCTCGTCGCCGCGCTCTGCGCCGCCGCCGCCGCCGGCGTCGACGCGGAGACCGCGTATGACCCACGAAGACTACCGCCGCGCGCTCGAGGCGGCGATGCGCGAGTCCGAGGATCTCGGCGCGAAGCGGCGCGAGATCGATCAGCGCCTCGCCGAGCTCGCGCAGACGATCGGCACGCTCTCGAAGCTGCTCGGCCTCACGCCGACCGTGCCGATGGGGCTCACCGACGCGATCCGCCTCGTCGTGCGCGGCGCCGGCGTGCCGATGACGCCGGTTGACGTGCGCGATCGGCTCCAGGCGATCGGCTTCGACGTCTCGAAGTACGCCAACGACCTCGCCGCCGTGCACACGATCCTGAAGCGTCTGAACGGGTCCGGCGAGCTCCGGTTCATCCCGCGCGCGCCCGGCAAGCATCAGTACACCTGGAATCGTCCGGTGATGCCGGTCGCGCTCACACGCGACATCGTCCAGCAGATGTACGAGAACGCCGCCGAGCGCGACGCGATGCGCGCGACCGATGTGGTCGACGATCCGCGGCCGCCGCGCCGCCGGCGTGACCGATCTCAGAAGAGGGCGAGGTAGCCGCGGCATGCAGGCGATGGATCTCGAACAGCGGCGGCGGTTCTATGCCGAGGAGCTCGAGGCGGTCGTCAAGCTGCGATCGCCGCACCTGGTCGACGCGTTCGCGACGGTGCCGCGCGAGCGCTTCCTGCCCGACGGCCCGTGGACCGTCGTCGCGGACAGCGACATGGCGTATACGATGATGAGCGGCCCGCAGCGATATCGCACGACGCCGGACGCGAACCCCGCGCGCGTGTACCACAACATCGCCGTCGCCATTGATCCGGCGCGGCACCTGTTCAACGGGCAGCCGGGCACGCTTGCGGTGTGGATGGATCACCTCGGCCTCGCGCCGGGCATGCGCGTGCTGCACGTCGGCGCTGGACTCGGCTACTACACCGCAGTCATGGCGGAGTGCGTCGGCGCCGCAGGTCGCCTGGTCGCGTACGAGGTCGACGATGCGCTCGCGCGCGCGGCGCGGCAAAACCTCGCTGGCTACCCGCAGGTCGACCTGCGGCACGGCGACGCGTCGGAACCTCTCGATCGCACATTCGACGCGCTGCTCGTCAACGCCGGCGTGACGCACCCGCTCGACACATGGCTCGATGCGGTCGCGCCGGGCGGTCGTCTGATGCTGCCGATTACCGCCGCGATGCCCGCGATGGGTCCGACGCTCGGGAAAGGCGTGGTGGTGATGGTCGCGCGCGGCGCGGATGGCGACTGGTCGGCTCGCATCGTCACCGTCGTCGCTGTGTATTCCGCCGAAGGCGTCCGCGATCCGGCGATGAACGACGCGGTGGGCAAGGCGCTCATGGCCGGGCCGGCCGGCTGGCAGGCGGTGAACAGGCTGCGGCGCGACACGCACGAGCCGGCGCCGTCGTGCTGGCTGCACCGTGCATCGTGTTGCTTTTCCGCTATGTAAAACTGTCCGGCTCGCAACGTTTCCAAACAGCCGCGCCATGTCATCGGCTGTCACGCCTCCGCGGAAAGTGCCGGGCGCCGGCCCAGAAGAAAACCGCGATTTCCGAACCTGAGGCGGCCGATCGCTCAGCTTCGGTAAAGCTGTTCCACTCGAGCTCGGGAAACGGCTGTGGCACCGCGCTGGCAAACCGGCAGGCATGATCGTCTTCGGACGCCGCTCGATCATCGCTGTCGCCTTTCTTGTGTTCGTGGCACCGTCGGCGCGCGCCGCCGATACGTTGTGCGATCCGTCGACGACCAACTGCCGCACGCAGCTCCTCACGCTGATTCAGAACGAGCAGATCGGCATCGACGTCGGCTTCTGGTTCATGCAGGACTCCCGCTACATGAACGAGATCGTGAAGCGGTGGCAGGCGGGGGTCCCCGTCCGCGTGCTGATCGATCCGCGCGCGAACCCGTCGTACCCCGGCAACGATCAGATGATCGCGGGGTTTCAGAGCGCCGGCGTTCCGCTGCGCAAGCGGACGGCGAGCGGGATCCTGCACTGGAAGATGATGCTCTTCGCCGGTCAGAACACGGTGGAGTTCGGGTCGGCGAACTACAGCCCGGACGCGTTCGTGCCGGTCGCCGACTACACGAACTACGTGGCCGAGACGGTCTACGTCACCGACGATCCGGCCGTCGTCAACAGCTTCAAGACCAAGTTCGACGATTCGTGGACCGACACCTCGAGCTTCGCGAACTACGCGAACGTCGGCGCGCTGGCGAGGACCTACCCGACGTACCCGATCGATTCGAGCCTGAACTTTCCGCCGGCGCAGGACTACGCGACGCGCGCCGTGGGGCGCTACAACGCCGAAAAGCTGAAGCTCGACGCGATCATGTTCCGCATCACCGATCAACGCCACTCCAACGCGATCATCAACGCCCACAACCGCGGCGTGCCGGTGCGGCTCATCATCGAGAACGGCGAGTATCGCGCTCCGAACTATCTGTGGGATGCGTGGAACGTCGATCGGATGTATGCGGCAGGCGTGCCGATGCGCTGGCGCGGCCACGCGGGCGAGAACCACGAGAAGCTCGTGCTCCTCTACGGCCAGTCGATGACGATCTTCGGCTCGTCGAACTGGACGACGGCGTCGGCGAACTCGCAGCAGGAGCACAACTACTTCACGACGAAGCTGCCGATCTTCAACTGGTTCGTCGCGCAGTTCGAGCGCATGTGGAACAACGACAACCCGTCGGGCGCGCACGAGACCGAGCCGTTCACACCGCTGCCGCCCGACGCGCCGAAGCCGAAGCTGCCGGCCTCCGGCGCGACCGTGACGACGACGACGGCGCAGCTCACGTGGTACGGCGGTCCGTGGGCGCACAACTACGACATTTACTTCGGCGCGTCGCCGACGCCGCCGCTGGCCGCCGCGAACGTGAACCTTGGCCCCAGCGCGACGGCCACCACGTATCAGAAGTTCACGACGCCGCAGCTCGCGCCCGGCGCGACCTACTACTGGAAGATCGTCTCGAAGACGATGGCGAACGTCGCGGCCGCGGGACCGGTCTGGAGCTTTACCGCCGGCGGATCGTCCGCGCCTTCGAGCCTTCCCGCGGGATGGAACGAGGCCGACATCGGCGCCGTCGGCCTGTCCGGCGGCACGGCGTACTCGAACGGCACGTTCGACGTCTCGGGATCCGGCGCCGACGTGTGGGGCACCGCCGATGCGTTCCACTTCACGTATCAGTCGCTGGCCGGCGACGGTCAGATGATCGCGCGCGTCGCCTCGGTCGCGAACGTGAACGCGTGGTCGAAGGCGGGCGTGATGATCCGCGGCTCGCTGTCCGCGAGCTCGGCGTACGCGTTCATGATCGTGTCGGCGGCGAAGGGCAGCGCGTTCCAGTACCGCACCGCAAACGGCGCAACCGCCGCCAGCGCCAGCGGGACGGTTATCGCCGCGGCCTACTGGGTGAAGATCGTGCGGAGCGGCACGACCGTCACCGGCTATCAGTCGCCCGACGGCGCGTCGTGGACGCCGATCGGCAGCGCTTCGATTGCGCTCGGGTCGAGCGCGTTCATCGGGCTCGCGGTCACGAGCCACGACAACACGCGGCTCGGCACGGCGTCCTTCACGAACGTGACGCGCTAGCGCAAACACGAGACGGTAGGCGACGGGCTTCAGCCCGTCGCTCGGCGCGCAGCGACCGCCCGGGTCCGGGTATCCTTGTGCGCATGCCGCACCTGTTCGAGCCGATCGCCTTCCGGTCCCTGACGCTCGCGAACCGCATCGTCGTCTCGCCGATGTGCGAGTACTCGAGCGTCGACGGCTTCTCGAACGACTGGCACCTCGTGCATCTCGGCAGCCGCGCCGTCGGCGGCGCCGCGCTGGTGTTCACGGAGGCGACCGCCGTTACCGCGGCCGGCCGCATCAGCCCTCAGGATCTCGGCATCTACGACGACGGCCACGTCGACGGGCTCGCGCGCATCGTGCGGTTCGTGCACGCGCAGAAGGCGCTCGCCGGCATGCAGCTCGCGCACGCGGGCCGCAAGGGCAGCACGGTGCGGCCGTGGGAAGGCGGCGGCCGCCTCGCGCGCGAGCAGGGCGGATGGCAGCCGGTCGGCCCGACGTCAAGTCCGTTCGCCGACAACTATCCGGTGCCGTGTCCGTTGAGCGTCGCCGAGATCCGCGAGATCGTCGCGGCCTTTCGCGCGGCCGCGCGCCGCGCGCTCGCCGCGGGCTTCGACGTCGTCGAGCTGCACGCGGCGCACGGATACCTGATCCACGAGTTCCTCTCGCCGCTCGTGAACACGCGCGGCGACGAGTACGGCGGATCGTTCGACAACCGCGCGCGCCTGTGTCTCGAGATCGTCGACGCGGTGCGCGGCGTGTGGCCGGATCGGCTGCCGTTGTTCGTGCGCATCTCGTCGACGGACTGGAAGGACGGCGGATGGGATCTCGATCAGGCGGTGGAGCTTGCGCGGCGGCTGAAGGCGCACGGCGTCGATCTGGTGGACTGCTCGTCCGGCGGCGCCGTCCACGATCAGCAGATCGTCGTCGGCCCCGGATATCAGGTCCCGTTCGCGGAGCGCATCCGGCGGGACGCGGGCATCGCGACGGGCGCCGTCGGGCTGATCACCGACGCGCATCAGGCGAACGCAATCGTCGCGAGCGGGCAGGCCGACGTCGTGCTGCTCGCGCGCGAGCTGCTGCGCGATCCCTACTGGCCGCTGCACGCCGCCGACAAGCTGGGCGCGGTCGTGCCGTGGCCGCCGCAGTATCTGCGCGCGGCGCACAGCACCACGCCGGCGCGTTGAGCTTGGCAAGGGCACACGGGCCGTGCGCGCGCTGCTGGTCGAGGACGATGCGACGATTGCGGAGTTCGTCGTTCGCGGTCTGCGGGAGGCGGGCTATGCGGTCGATCACGAGGCGGACGGCGAGGCGGGCCTCGCGCGGGCGCTCGCGGCGCCGTACGATGTCGCCATCGTCGACGTCATGCTGCCGAAGCGCGACGGGCTGTCGCTCATCGAGGAGCTGCGCCGCCGCAGCGTCCCGACGCCCGTTCTGATCCTGAGCGCGCGGCGATCGGTGGACGATCGCGTCCGCGGGCTGCAGACCGGCGGCGACGACTACCTGACGAAGCCGTTCGCGTTCGCGGAGCTGCTGGCGCGCGTGCAGGCGCTCGTCCGTCGCGCGACGCGCGCCCCCGAGCCGACCACGCTCACCGTCGACGACGTGGCGCTGGATCTGCTCTCCCGCCGCGTCACCCGCGCCGGCACGCCCGTCGACCTGCGGCCGCGCGAGTTCGCGCTGCTCGAGTACCTGATGCGCAACGCCGGCAAGGTCGTGTCGAAGACGATGATCCTGTCGCACGTCTGGGAGTACAACTTCGATCCGCAGACCAATATCGTGGACGTGCTCGTGAGCCGGCTGCGCGAGAAGATCGATCGTCCGTTCGAGAAGAAGCTGCTGCACACCGTGCGCGGCGTGGGCTATGTCCTCCGCCCCTGAGTCCTCCGCACGAGGCGCTCGCGAGCCTCGCGAAGCGCCGGCCGCCGCCGGCGTCCGGCCCCCGCGGCTGTTCGGGCTCCGGATCGCGTTCTGGTACGCGACGCTCTTCGTCGTCGGCTCGATCGCGATCGTCTTCCTCACCTACTACCTGACGGCGTCGTCGCTCGCGCAGCGCGATTCCCAGATCATCCGCGGCAAGCTCGGCGACTACGCGGCGGCGTATCAGCGCGGCGGCGTGCGGGTGCTCGCGGCGACGGTCCGCGCGGAGCAGCAGGCAGCGCCCGAGCGCCTCTTCGTCCGCGTCGTCGATCGCGGCGTCGAAGCGGTCGTGCTCAGCAACCCGGAAGGGTGGGATCCGTCGAAGCTCGAGATCGCGTCGGCCACGCTCGCCGACGGCACGCTCGTGCAGGTGGGGAAGAGCACCGAGCTGCGCGACGATCTCCTCGCGCGCTTTCGCGCGGCGCTCGGGCTCGTCACGCTGCTCGTCTTCGCGATCGCGCTGACGGGCGGCTGGCTCGCGACGCAATCGGCGCTCGGGCCGATCCGCCGGCTGGCGTTCGCGGTGCAGCGCATCATCCGCACGGGCCGCACCGATGCGCGCGTGCCGCTCGAGGGATCCGGCGATGCGCTCGACGAGCTCACGGAGCTCTTCAACGCGATGCTCGACAAGATCGAAGGGCTGGTGACGGCGATGCGCGGCGCGCTCGACAACGTGTCGCACGATCTCCGCACGCCGCTGACGCGGCTGCGCGGCACGGCGGAGATGGCGCTCGCGGGGCCGCCCGACCTCGATCGCGACCGCGAGGCGCTCGCCGACTGCGTGGAAGAGACCGATCGCGTGCTCGTTATGCTCAACGCGCTGATGGACATCTCGGAGGCCGAGAGCGGCGCGATGCAGCTGCGGCGCGAGCGCGTGCGGCTGGCGGAGATCGTCGAGCGCGCGGTCGATCTGTACCGCGACGTCGCCGACGCGAAGGGCGTGCGCCTCGTCGTCGACGCGAGCCCCGACGTCGAGGCGACCGCCGATCCGACGCGGCTCCAGCAGGCCGCCGCGAACCTGATCGACAACGCCGTGAAGTACACGCCGCCGGGCGGCCGCGTGGACGTCGAGGTCCGCCGCGCCGGCGAGGCCGCGCTCCTCAGCGTCCGCGACACCGGCCCTGGCATTCCTCCCGACGAGCGGCCGCGGATCTTCGATCGCCTGTTTCGGGGCGACCGCAGCCGCGCGGAACGCGGCCTGGGCCTTGGGTTGAGTCTCGTGAAAGCGATTGTCGAGGCGCACGGCGGGACGGTGACGGTGGACAGCGAGCTCGGCGCCGGGTCGACGTTCACGGTATCTCTGCCGGGGACTGGGGGACTCGGGGACTACGCGCGCGCGCGTAGTCCCCTAGTCCCCTAGTCCCCAGTCCCCCAGTCCCCCAGTCCCCTCACCTTTCACCGATGTAATCCTCCTGTAACGGCCCCGCAAGGCACGGTCCCGTCTAACCCCGTAGACTCGATCTCAGAGAGAGCAACGAAAGGACGGCACCAGAGTCATGAACGGACACTTCAACATCACCAGACGGCTGGCCCGCACGGGCGCCGCGATTGCCGCGGCTGTCGTGCTGCTCGGCGGGGCGGCCTGGCACGGCATGGCCGCCGAGCAAACCTCTGCGGCCCGGGTCACGCCGACCGTGACCACGCCAATCGCCCACGCGATCGCCGGCGGCCGCGACTCGTACGCGGACGTCGTCACCGTCGCCGCGCCGGCGGTCGTCACCATTCGCACGAGCGGCAAGGCGCGCGTCTCGCCGACCGGGTTCGACGGCCAGGAGCCCGACGATCTGCTCCGGCGCTTCTTCGGCGATCAGTTCGGCGGCCGCATGCCGCGCATGCAGCGCTCGCCGCGGCAGCGCGGGCTCGGCTCGGGCGTGATCGTCTCGAGCGACGGCTACATCCTCACCAACAACCACGTCGTCGACAACGCGGACGAGATCAAGGTGGATCTCACCGACGATCGTACGTTGACGGCGAAGCTGGTCGGCACCGACAAGGCGAGCGACCTCGCGCTCGTAAAGGTCAACGCGTCCGATCTGCACCCGATCGCGCTCGGCAACTCGGACGCCGTCAAGGTGGGCGACGTCGTGCTCGCGGTCGGCAACCCGCTCGGCGTCGGCCAGACGGTGACGATGGGCATCATCAGCGCGAAGGGACGGTCGACGGGCGTCGGCGACGGCAGCTACGAAGACTTCCTGCAGACCGACGCGCCGATCAACCACGGCAACTCGGGCGGCGCGCTCGTGAACACGAAGGGCGAGCTCGTCGGCATCAACTCGCAGATCCTCTCGAGCAACGACGGCAACATCGGCATCGGCTTCGCGATTCCGGTGAACATGGCGAAGCACGTGATGGACGAGCTGCGCACGCACGGCAAGGTGACGCGCGCGCAGCTGGGCGTCACCGTGCAGACCGTCACGTCGGATCTCGGCGAGAGCCTCGGGCTGAAGAACGCGCACGGCGCCGTCGTCAGCTCGGTCGCGTCCGGCAGCGCGGCGGAGCGCGCGGGCGTGAAGCGCGGCGACGTCATCGAGTCGTTCAACGGCCAGCCGGTGCACGACACCAACACGCTGCGCAACCGCGTGGCGGAAGCGGGTCCGGGCACGACGGCGGAGCTCGTGATCAATCGCGACGGCAGCGAGAAGAAGCTCACGGTGAAGCTCGACGAAGCGAATCCGGATAAGCTCGCGCGCGGCCGCGGCGGTCGCGACGACGAGTCGGGGGACCGCGACGACACCTCGGCGCTCGGCGTCTCGGTGGCGCCTCTCACGCCGGAGCTGCGCGATCGGACGCGCGCCCCGAAGGACGCGCAGGGCCTCGTCGTCGAGGACGTGAATCCCGACGGCCGCGCGGCGGCGGCGGGCATCCAGGCGGGCGACGTCATCGAGGAAGTCAACCGGCAGCCGGTGAAGTCGATCGAGGATCTGCGGGCGGCGCTCAAGAAGACGACGGATCGCCCGACGCTCCTTCTGATCAACCGGCAGGGCAGCGACATCTTCGTCACCGTTCGCCCGGCGAACGGCTAGCGGCCCAGCAACTCTCCCAGCGGCTGCAGCGGCTCGATCCGATCCGCTGCAGCCTTGATCGACACCATGATGGGGACTGCGAGCAGCAGTCCCCAAACGTTCCACATCCACCCCCAGAACAACACGGAGACGAACACCGCGACGGTGTTCAGCTCGCCCGCGCGTCCGGTGAGCCACGGCGACACCAGGTTGCCTTCGAGCGCCGCGATCAGCGCCGCGAGGCCGCCGGCCTCGAGCGTCACCGGCACCGCGTGAAACTGGACGAATGCGACGACCGTGCACGCGGCGACGGCGATGGCGGGCCCGATGAACGACACGACGTTCAGCGCGCCGGCGACGACGCCGAGCGCCAGCGGCTCCCGCACGCCGAGGATCCACATCGCGATCGCAGTGGCGGCGGCGACGATGCCGCTGATCAAGATGCGCGCGACGAGGTAGCGCTGAATGCCGCGATCGATGTCGCGGATCACTTCCGCCGTCAGCAGCCGATCCTCGAAGCGGGGACCGGCCGCGTGGACGACCTTGCGTTTGATGCGATCGCCCGCGAGGAGGAGCACGAGCGTGAGCATGGCGATCGCGACGAGCTGCGCGCCGGTCAGCAGCGTCTGATCCCAGGCAGGCAGCAGGTAGTCGCGGACGTCGAAGCCGCCTTGGACGGCGACGCGCCGTACCCGCGATGGGGACGAAGATCCGACGGCGTCCAGCGCGGCCTGGAGATCGGTGGCGGCGCGCTGCAGATGCTCGATTGCGCCCGGCGCGTCGTCGCCCGATCGGCGGCCGCGGTTGAGCGCCGACCGTTCGATCGCGGTGACGGTGGTCGGCAGGGACTCGACGAACACCGCGATCTGGCGCCTGGCGGCGCGCACGCCGGCGAACGACGCGAGCGCGATCACGATGGCCGCGGCCAGCACCGCCGCGGCGCGCGGCAGGCGGCAGCGCATGAACGCGCCGACGAGCGGTTCCAGCGCATACGCGAGCAGGATGCTCACGAGCACCGGCGCCGCGAAGAGGCGCATCTCGCGCAGCACGAAGACCGTCGCGCCGGCGACGACGACCGTCGCGGCGCTCCCGCGAACCGAGATCGTGCCGCTCGGCGCGACGGTGGCCTCGCCGGCGCGCGTCTCATCCATGCGGCGTCCAGCCGCAAGCCCGATGCCAGCCGGGGCGGCGCGTCGGCCGACTGAAGTACCATTACGCCCCAGCGGCACGCTTACATCGAGCCTCCTCTGGTGCCAGGGACGTGCCTGGCACCGTGGCGCGGTTTTGGGCGGAAAACTTCACGAATGGACCTCGGACTCAAAGACAAAGTGGCCATGGTGGGCGGCGCGAGCCGCGGGCTCGGCTATGCCGTGGCGCGCGCGCTGGCGGCCGAAGGCGCACAGGTCTCCATCGCCGCGCGCGAGGCGGACGCTGTGAAGAAGGCGGCCGACACGCTTGCGCGCGAAACGGGCGCCGCGGTGCAGGCGACGGCCGCCGATCTCAGCCGCGCGGACGCGATGGCGCGATGGCATGCCGACACGGTCGCGCAGTTCGGCGGCGTCGATCTCCTGTTCGCCAACACGGGCGGCCCTCCCGCGGGTACCGCGCTCGCCTTCGACGATGCGGCGTGGCAGACGGCGTTCGAGCTGCTGCTGCTCAGCGTGATTCGCGCCGTGCGGCTCGTCGTGCCCTCGATGCGCGCGCGCGGCGGCGGCGCGATTCTCGTCGGCACCTCGTCGACGGTGAAGGAGCCGTTCGCGAACCTCGCGCTGTCCAACGTCATGCGCGCCGGCGTGACGGCGCTCGTGAAGACGCTGTCCGGGGAGCTGGCGTCGGAGCGCATTCGCGTCAACACACTCCTGCCCGGACGCATCGCGACCGATCGGCTGACGTATCTCGACGAGGCGAACGCGAAGAAGGCGGGCATCTCCGTCGAGGATCAGCGGCAGCGCGCGCTCGCGACGATCCCCATGGGGCGCTACGGCGAGCCCGACGAATTCGGGCGCGCCGCCGCGTTCCTGCTCTCCGATGCGGCGGGCTACATCACCGGCGCCGCGCTCCAGATCGACGGCGGCCTGATCAAGGGATTGCTGTAGCTCGTGTCCATCGCGCGAAACATTCTGCTGGCGATGTCGACCAACGCGTGGCTGCGCGAGCGCGCGACGAAGACGGCGTTCGTGCGGCGGTCGGTGTCGGCGTTCATGCCGGGCGAGCGGCTCGAGGACGCGCTGCAGGCGGCGGCGTCGCAGCAGCAGCTCGGGATGGCGACGATCCTCACGCGGCTCGGCGAGAACGTGACGCGCGCCGACGAAGCCGACGCCGTGACGCGGCATTACCTCGAGGTGCTGGATGCGGTCGATGCCGCCGGGCTCCGCGCGCAGATCTCGGTGAAGCCGACGCAGCTCGGGCTGGACGTCGATTGCGAGTCGTGCTTCGCGAACCTGTCGCGGCTCGTCGAGCGGGCCGGCGCGCGCAACAACTTCGTCTGGATCGACATGGAGAGCTCGCCGTACGTCGATCCGACGCTCGATCTGTTCCGCCGCGCGCGCGCGATGTCGCCGCGCGTGGGCGTCGCGCTGCAGGCGTACTTGTACCGCACGGCCGCGGACGTCGAGTCGCTGGTGCCGCTCGGCGCCGCGGTCCGCCTGGTGAAGGGTGCGTATCTCGAGCCGCCGTCGATCGCGTATCCGAAGAAAGCGGACGTCGACGAGAATTTCTATCGGCTGGCCTGCCGGCTGCTGGCAGACGATGCGCGCCAGGCAGGCGGCCTGCTGCACATCGCGACGCACGACGCGGTGCTGGCGGATCGCGTGGCGGCGTTCATCGACGATCAGCGCGTGCCGTCGTCGGCGTACGGCTTTGCGATGCTGTATGGGATTCAGCGGCCGCTGCAGCAGCGGCTCGTGCGATCGGGCCGTCCGCTGAGCGTGCTGATCGCGTACGGAGAGTACTGGTTTCCGTGGTACATGCGCCGCCTCGCGGAACGCCCGGCGAATGTGTGGTTCGTGGTGAAGAACGTCTTCGCGTGAGGCGTCGGGCCTAGGGCTGGGGGCGAGGGGCTAGCCGTTGGGGGATGGCGGCCGGCGTCGTGCGGTGTGCTCGCGTTCGATCTTTTCCTTGAGCGACCGGTGCGGGCCGCTCAACAAGCTGCCGACCGAACGAAGCATTGTCTCCAGGCGCGCGTGATCGGCAGGCGCGAGGATCCGGAGGCGAACGGCCAGATCGAGACACGTCTCGAGTTCGGCGTGGGATCCCAACGCGATGCTGACGTGATGCGCGTAGGGCTTCGTCGCCCGGCGGCAGTATCCCTCTGCGACATTCGAAGGAACCGATATCGCGGCCCGGCGAATCTGGCTGGTGAGGCCGTATCGTTCGTCGGTGGGGAACTTCGCGGTCGCATCGTAGATGCGCTCGACGAGCGTCATCGCCTGCTGCCACGCGTCGAGCCGTTTGTACGCCACTGTTGCCTAGCCCCTAACCCTACCCCCCGACCCGCCCGGGGAACAATCGACGGCCGCCTCTCGTCCCCTTGATTATCTACACCACCGTTGTAGATAATCATAACAATGAAGCCCGTCGACCTCGTCCAGGGAACCCTCGATCTGCTGATTCTCAAGGCGCTCGCGCTCGAGCCGATGCACGGGTGGGCCATCGCGGCGCGCATCCGGCAGCTCTCGAACGACGTCCTGCTCGTGCAGCAGGGCTCGCTCTACCCGGCGCTGCAGCGGCTCGAGCACCAGGGATGGATCGCCGCGCGCTGGGGCCTCTCCGAGCAGAAACGGCGCGCGAAGTTCTACGCCCTGACGCGCGCCGGCCGCCGGCAGCTCGAGAAAGAGGCGAAGTCGTGGGAGCGCCTCGCGGCCGCCGTGTCGCTCGTGGTCCGGACGACGTGACGGGCTGAGGTTCTATGCGATTACTCCGGATGATTCGACTGCGCCTGCGGGCGCTGCTGCGGTTTGGCGCCGTCGACGCCGAGCTCGACGAAGAGATGCGCGCGCATCTGGAGCGGCTGGTCGCCGAGCACGTCGCGCGCGGGATGGCGCCCACGGCGGCGCGGCGCGAGTTCGGGCCGATGACGCAGCTGATGGAAGAGTCGCGCGAGGCGCGCGGCGTGACGTGGATCGTCGCCGCCGCGCAGGACATGCAGTACGGCCTGCGGCTGATGCGGCGGACGCCCGGCTTCGCGGCTGCGGCCACGCTGACGGTGGCCCTCGGCATCGCCGCGACCACGGCGATCTTCAGCGTCGTCTATGGCGTGCTGCTGCGGCCGCTGCCGTACGGCGAACCCGATCGTCTCGTGAACATCTGGTCGCACGCGCCGAGCCGCGGGCTGGCGCGCGGCTACGTCGCGATGGCGAACGTCTACGACTACAAGGCCCGCAACCACGTCTTCGAGGACGTCGGCGCGGTCCGCGCCATCGCGAACTTCAACCTCACGGGCCCGGGCGGCGATCCCGAGCGGCTGCTCGGCGGGCGCATGGCGGCCAACGTCCTGCCGCTGCTGCGCGTCGCGCCGCTCCTCGGCCGCGGCTTCACCGCCGAGGAAGAAACGATCGGCCACGAACGCGTGGCGCTTCTCAGCTATGGGCTGTGGCGCCGGCGGTTCGGCGGCGATCCATCGATCGTGGGACGCGACATCTCGCTGAGCGGCGTGCCGCACACCGTCGTCGGCGTGATGGGCCCGGCGTTCGCGTTTCCGTCGCGCGACTACCAGATCTGGACGCCGCTCACCTTCGACCCCGAAGAGCTGGTCAACCGTTTGAACTACTCGTACCTCGCGGTGGCGCGCCTCGAGCGCGGCGTGACGCTCGAGCGGGCGCGCGCCGAGATGGACGTGATTGCCGCGCAGATCGTGCGCGAGCATCCGGTCATCGCGGCGGGCATCGGCGTCGAGGTCGTGCCGATGTTGTCGGACACGGTGGCCGCCGTGCGCACGCCGCTCTACATCCTGCAGGCCGCGGTCCTCGCGATGCTCCTGATCGGCTGCGCGAACCTCGCGAACCTGCTCCTCACGCGCGCCGTCGCGCGGCAGCGCGAGCTCGCCGTCCGTGCGGCGCTCGGCGCCGGACGCGCGCGGCTCGTGGCGCAGTCGATCGCCGAGCTGGTGCCGCTGATGGGGATCGGCGGCGCAATCGGCGTCGCCGCGGCGGCGTGGGCGATCGGCGCGGTCGCGCCGCTGCTGCCCGCCGACCTGCCGCGCGCCGAGAACATCGCGCTCCACCTCCCCGTGCTGGCATTCGCCGCGGCGACGATGACGGCGATCGCGCTGCTCGTCGGCGCATGGCCGGCGCTCGAGGCGGCGCGCAGCGGCATCGCGGCGGCGACGGCGGATCTCTCGCGCGGCGGCACCGGCGGCGTGCGGCGCGCGCGCACGCGCGACGTCCTCGTCGTGACGCAGATTGCCGCGACGCTGTGGCTCGCCATCGGCGCGACGCTCCTGACGCGCAGCCTCGCCGAGTTGAAGCGCGTGCATCCGGGATTCAACCCGGAGCACGTGTACAGCGCGCACGTCGCGATCCCGCGCACGAAGTACCGCACCGATCGTGACGTCGCGGCCTACATGCGCCGCATCCTCGATCGCGTCGACGCGCTGCCAGGCGTCGTCGCCGCCGGCATGGTGAACCGGCTGCCGCTCGCCGGCGGCGCGCAGACGATCCCAATCGAGTTCGAAGGCGTCGATCCAGCAATCCTCGCGCCAGGCGTCGGCCTGCAGGTGGACATGCGGCCGGTCACGCCAGGCTATTTCGGCACGCTGCAGATTCCGCTGATCGCCGGGCGCGCGTTCACCGAAAACGACACCGACGATGCGCCGTCGGCGGCGATCATCGACGAGCGCGCGGCCAGGGCGGTCTTCCGCGGCGCGGACCCGATCGGCCGCCGCCTGCGCTTCGCGATTCCGAATCAGCCGTGGCACACGATCGTCGGCGTCGTCGGCCACGTGCGCCACGATCGCCTCGACGACGACGGGCGCCCGCAGGTGTACTGGAGCTACGAGCAGAACACGCAGGATCGCCAGGTGCTCGTCGTGCGGTCCGCCGGCGATCCGTCGGCGCTCGCGCAGTCGATTGCCGCGGCGATCCGATCGGTCGATCCCGAACAGCCGATCTACGACGCGCGCACGCTCGACGAGGTGGTCGAGCGATCGCTCGCGCAGCGCTGGCTGCAGACGGCGCTCCTCGGCGCGTTCGCCGCGATGGCGATTCTGCTCGCCAGCATCGGCGTCTACGGCGTCATCGCGTACAGCGTTGGGCAGCGGACGCGCGAGTTCGGCATCCGGCTCGCGCTCGGCGCGCGGCGCGGCGAGATCGTCCGGGCCGTAATGCGCCGGGGCGCGGCGCTGTTTGCGGTCGGCGCCGGGATCGGCCTCGCGGCCGCGGCCGCGAGCGCGCGCGTGCTCTCGACGCTGCTCTTCAACGTCGGCGCGTTCGATCTGGCGAGCTTTGCGGCGGCGACGATGGTGTTGTTCGCGGTGGCGCTCGCCGCGTGCGGACTTCCCGCGCGCCGCGCCGCCGGGGTCGATCCGTCGGTGGCTCTCCGAACTGAGTAGGGACTGGGGGCTGGGGGCTCGGGGCTAGCCGAATCGCGTAGCCCCTAGCCCCGGCGCGCGCAACCCTGGCGTCCTACAATTGTTTCCATGTTTCGACGCCTCATTCCCCTCGCAATCATCGTGCTCTGTCTCGCCCGTGCCCTGCCGACGGCTCAGCGCCGCGGCGGCGACGCATCACCCGACGCGTTGTCGTTCCGCTTCCTCGGCCCCGTTGTCGGCAACCGCGTGGCGTCGATCGCCGGCGTGCCCGGCGATCCGTCGATCTACTACGCCGGCGCGGCGTCGGGCGGCGTCTGGAAAACGACCGACGGCGGCGGGCACTGGACGCCGGTGTCCGACAGCATGCCGGTCGCGGCGATCGGCGCGCTCGCCGTCGCGCCGTCCGATCCGAGCATCGTGTGGGCCGGCACCGGCGAAGCGTGGGCGATTCGCGACAGCGACGTGATCGGCGACGGCATCTACAAATCCGTCGACGCCGGCAAGACGTGGACGCACACCGGCCTCGACGAGACGGGCCGCATCGGCCGCATCATCGTCCACCCGACGAACCCCGACATCGTGTTCGCGTGCGCGATCGGGCGCATCACCGGACGCCAGGCGGAGCGCGGCGTCTTCCGCACGACCGACGGCGGCACGCACTGGGAACGTGTGCTGTTCGTCGACGAGAACACCGGCTGCTCCGGCCTCGCGATGGACGCGAAGAACCCGCGGACCCTGTTCGCCGGCACGTGGCAGGTCGAGATGCACCCGTGGGCGATGCTGAGCGGCGGCGCCGGCAGCGGCGTCTACGTCTCGCACGACGGCGGCGCGAAGTGGACGAAGGTCGAGGCGCCCGGCCTGCCGCCATCGCCGCTCGGCAAGATCGACGTCGCCGTCGCGCCGACCGACTCGAACCGCGTCTACGCGCTGATTCAGACCAAGGATCAGGGATCGCTCTGGCGCTCCGACGACGGCGGCGCGAGCTGGCGCGTGGTGAACTGGTCGCGCGAGCTCATCGGCCGCGCCGGCTATTACATTCACCTCGCCGTCTCGCCCGCGAACGAAGACGAGGTCCTCGTCTCGAACAGCTCGTTCTTCCAGTCGGTGGACGGCGGGCAGACGTTCCGCAGCGTCACCTGGGGCGGCGACAACCACGACATCTGGTGGGATCCGAAAGACGCCGATCGCTTCGCGATCACGCATGACGCCGGCATCACGCTGACGACGCAGCACGGGCGGAGCACCGAGCGCGTGCAGCTGCCGATCGGCCAGATGTATCACGTCGCCGTCGACAGCCAGGCGCCGTACTACGTCTACGGCAACATGCAGGACGACGGCACGATGCGCGGCCCGGCGTGGGCGGCGGAGAACGCGGGCGCCGGCTACAACGGATCGGGCAACGCGTGGGATCACGGCCTCGGCGGCTGCGAGTCGGGCTTCACCGTTCCCGACCCGTCGGATCCGAACGTCGTCTGGGCGACGTGCTACGGCAACAAGGTGACGCGCTACGACCACCGCACGAAGATCGCGCGGTCGGTGGCGCCGTGGATGATCACGCTCGATTCGCCGCCGCAGGACTCGAAGTACCGCTGCCACTGGACGGCGCCGCTCGCGATCGACCCGTTCGATGCGAAGACCGTGTATTACGGCTGCAACGTGATCTTCAGAACGAACAACGGCGGCCAGAGCTGGCAGGTCATCAGCCCCGATCTGTCGACGCAGGATCCGAAGTACATCGCCTCGTCGGGCGGGCTGGTCGGCGACAACCTCGGGCAGTTCGCGCCGGAGGTGATTTTCGCGATCGCGCCGTCGGAGATCGAGCGCGGGTTGATATGGGCCGGCACGAACGACGGGAAGATCTGGTACACGAAGGACGGCGGCGCGAAGTGGAACGACGTCTCGAAGAACATCGCCGGCATGCCGGCGTGGGGCATCGTGTCGAAGATCGAGCCCTCGCACTTCGCCGGCGGCACGGCGTGGGCGGCCGTCGACGCGCACCTGATGGACAGCCGCGAGCCGTTCATCTTCAAGACCACCGATTACGGCGCGACGTGGAAGCGGGTGAATGGCGATTTACCAACCGCGCATCCGCTGTCGTACGTGAAGGCCGTCGCGGAGAACCCGAACAAGCAGGGGCAGCTCTTCGCCGGCACCGGCCACGGCTTCTTCTACTCGAACGACGACGGCGCGCACTGGACGGAGATTTCCGCGGGGCTGCCGAAAGCGCCGGTGAGCTGGGTCGTCGTCCAGAAACAATTTCACGACGTCGTCGTGTCGACCTACGGGCGCGGCATCTACGTGCTCGACGACATCACGCCGCTCGAGCAGGGGACGCCGCAGACGACCGACGCCGCGATGCACCTGTTCGCGCCGCGGCCGGCGTTCCGGTGGACGCAGCGCGGACGCGGGTACGTGAACTTCAGCCTGAAGAGCGCGCCGCGCGGCGCCGTCGCGCTGCAGATCCTCGACGCCGACGGCAAGGTGGTGCGCGATCTGAAGCCGACGGCGCACGTTGGCCTGAACCGCGTCGCGTGGGATCTCCGCTACGATCCGCCGCGTCTCATCGCCATGAGGACGACGCCGCCGGAGAACCCGCACATCTGGGAGGAGCCGCGGTTCCGCGGGAAGGACACGCGGCCGGTGACGCACTGGGGCCTGGAGCCGGCCGAGGTCGGGCCGATCGTCGTGCCGGGGAAGTACACCGTGAAGCTGGCCGTCGATGGCCAGTCGGCGACGCAGCCGATCGAGATCCTGCGCGATCCGAGGGTCGCGACCTCGGTCGCCGATCTCGATCTCTCGGTGAAGCTGCAGCTGCGGCTGCGGGATGACATCAGCGCTGCCGCCGACATGGTCAACGCGATCGAAGTGATGCGGAAGCAGCTCGAGGACGTCACGAACGCGTACCGCGATGATCGCGGCAAGGAGGCGCTGCTGAAGCAGGTCGCCGACATGGACCGGAAGCTGCTGGACGTGGAGACGAAGATCCTCGAGCCGGCGCAGATGACGAGCGACGACAAGTATTTTCAGCAGGCGTACCGCGTCTACATGAATCTGATCTGGCTGAACGGCGAGGTCGGGCCCGGCGCGGGCGACGTGCTCGGCGGCGCGGACTTTCCGCCGACCGATACGTCGGTGAACGTGATGGAGACGATCGAGAAGGATCTGAACGCGGCAAAGGCGGACTACAGGAATCTGATGGACCGCGACGTGCCGGCGTTCAATCGTGCGGTGGGCGGCGCGATGACGCCGTTGATCTCGCGCGACTGACGTGGCGCGAGGCGACGGGACCACGGAGTGATGATGCGCATATTCAGCATCAGCGTAGATATCGACGCGACACCCGCGACGGTCTGGTCCGTGATGAGCGACGTCGAGCGCTGGCACGAGTGGACGGCCAGCATCACCAGCGTCACGCGCGCCGACACGGGGCCGCTCGCCGTCGGCAGCCGCGCGCGCGTGCGCCAGCCAAAACTGCTCCCCGCCGATTTCGTCGTCACCGAGCTGGACGAAGGCCGAAGCTTCACGTGGGCGACGAAGAGCGCGGGCGTCACGGCGACGGCGCGGCACCGCGTCGATCCGATCCCGCGCGGCGCGCGCGCGACGTTGACGGTCGAATTCGTGGGCATCGCCGCGCCCATCGTTGCGTGGATGACGCGCGGGTTGAACGACCGGTATCTGGCGCTCGAAGCCGCGGGGTTGAAAACGCGCGCGGAGGAAGCGAACGCCGCCGGAACGGCGGAGTAATCAACGGAGCTTCCCGAGCAGCGCCGAGACCCTGTCGATGTCCTTCCCGTACTGCCCGCGCGGCGCCGTCCGGACGAACTGCGTCAGATAGCGCCTCGCCGCCTCCATCTGCCCGTCCTCGGCGAGCTGAATGCCCAGATCGTAGAGCGCGTCGAAGTTCGCCGGCTGCAGCGCGACGGCGCGCTCCCATGCGGCTATCGCCGTCCGCCGATCGCCCTGTCGGATCGCGACCATCGCGAGCCCCGCATGGCCCTGCGACGACTCCGGGTTCGACGCGATCGCGCGCTCGAACGCCTGCTTCGCGTCGCCGAGCCTCCCCGCATCGAGATGGACGGCGCCGATGTTCTCGAAGGTCATCGCGTTGCCCGGATCGATTTCGAGGCTGCGCGCGAAGGCGGCGAGCGCCTCGGCATGGCGCCCGCTGCGGGCGTAGGCGATGCCGAGCGCGTTCAGCGCGTCGAGCGTCGGCTCCGCGCTCGCGGCCGCCTGCAGCAGCTCGATCGCCTGCGTCGACTGGCCGGCCTCGCTCAGGTACGTCGCGAGCTGAATCTGCGCGCCAGGCGTTGCGGCGCCGGCGCCGAGCGCCGCGCGCAGCGCCGCGATGGCCGCGCCGGTCTCGCCGAGGCGCCACCGGTCGAACGCGAGATGACGTGACGCGGCCATCATGTCGGGCCGCGTCTCGAGGATGCGCTGATAGAGCGCGATCGCCTCGCGCAGCTTCCCGCCGTCGTCGAGCGCGACCGCGTCGTGCATCAGGCGGTCGACGTCGACGAGCTGCTTCGGGTCGTCGCGCTCGGTGTAGCGCGCCTTGCGCGCCGCCGATCCGGAGACGTATCCCAGCGCGCGCAGCCGCGCGGCAACCTCCGGCGCTTCGGGGTGCGGCGCGCCCGGGAGCGGCGCGTGAAAGTCGCCGAGCCGCGCGGCGAGCGCCCGCGCGCGCTCTCCGGCGCGCGCTGCGAGATTGGCCGTCTCGCCGGCGTCCTTCGAGAGATCGTAGAGCTCGGGCAGCGGCAGCTCGATGTACTTCTCGCGGCCGACGAGGACGCCGGCGAGCGGCGCGAAGCCGAAATCGAGCATCGACTCCATCGCCTCGAAGTACGACGCGCGCGCCGCCGCGCCGTCGCGATCCGCGCGCGTGCGAAGCGAATGGCCCGGAAGCTCCGGCGGAACCGGCAAGCCGAGCGCGTCGAGAACCGTCGGCGCGATATCGATATGCCGCGCCGGCGCATTGGAAACTTCGGGCGCGTGCGCGCCGAGCGGCGCGATGATCAACGGCACATGGAGTGTCGCCTCGTACGCGAACAGTCCGTGCGTCGTTTCCCCGTGATCGCCGAGCGCCTCCCCATGATCGCCGGTGACGACGACGAGCGTCGGCCGCGCGGCGCCGCGAAGCGCGTCGACGAGCGGCGCGAGCGCGCGATCGGCCGCGGCGACCTCGCCGTAGTACGGGCGGTCCGCGTACTCGGAATCGAAGGGCGCCGCGGGCCGATACGGCGCATGCGGCTCGTAGAGATGCACCCACGCGAACCAGCGGCCGCTGCGCGCGCGAATCCATTCCAGCGCGCGCGCGACGACGATGGGCGCCGGCCGTTCCGGCAGCAGAAACTCGGCGCCGCTGCCGACGTCGTCGAAGCGGCCGTCGTAGACGTCGAAGCCGGGCGTCAGCCCGAAACGCGCGTCGAGCGGAAACGCGGCGACGAACGCGCCCGTCGCGAACCCCGCCGCTTTCAGCCGTGTCGCAAGCGTCTGGGTGCCCGCGGGCAGACGATAGCCCGCGTTCTCCCGGTAGTTGTGCTGATACGGATACAGCCCGGTGAGAATGCTCGCGTGCGAGGGCAGCGTGACGACGGCGTGCGCGTGCGCGAACGAGAAGCGCAGGCCGCTGGCCGCGAGCGCGTCGATGGTTGGCGTCCGCGCCGGGCCGCCGTCACACGCGAGCGCGTCGCCGCGCAGCGTATCGATCGTGATGAGCAGTACGTTGCGATTCGAATCCTGGGCTAGAACCTCAGCGGTCGTACGACCGCACGCGACGGCGAGCGCGGCGGCGGCCACTGCGCCCAATAATTTGAATTGCACATGAAAATTATGTGTCAAAAGCGGTCATATCGTTTGACGCGCGGCGCTCACGTCTTTACTCTTCACTCACAAACGTCGCGGACGTTTGGTGCTGTTTCGCTTTGCAAGTCGACGAGGGGCCGTCCCCTCAGGAGGATGTATGAGCGGAGCGCTTCGCCGCGCAGGTGTATGTGTGTGCCTCATGCTGCTCGGCGCCGCCGGAACAGCGCGCGCGCAGGTCAGCATGGGTGAGGTGTTCGGAAAGGTCACCGATTCCACCGGCGCGGTGCTGCCGGGCGTCACCGTCACCCTGAGCGGACCGGCGCTCATCCAGCCGCAGACGACGATCACGGTCGAGAGCGGCGCGTACCGGTTCCCGCGGATTCCGATCGGCACCTATTCGGTCGCGTTCGAGCTCACCGGATTCAAGCGGAGCGTGCGCGAAGGCATCATCATCCAGGCGGGCTTCAACGCGGAGATCGACGCGAAGCTCGAGATCTCGACGGTCCAGGAAACCGTCACCGTGAGCGGCCAGAGCCCCGTAGTCGACACGCGCTCGACGGCAATTGCGGCGAGCTTCTCGAAGGACGCGCTCGAAACCATTCCGACGGCGCGCGACCCGTGGGTCGTGCTGCAGCAGACGCCGGGGATGGTGATGAGCGGCCAGAACGTCGGCGGCAATCTCTCCGGCCAGCAGACCTCGTTCACCGCGATGGGCACGAGCAACAACCAGCAGTGGACGATGGACGGCGCGGTCGTGAGCGACATCGCGTCCGGCAACTCGTCGCCGACCTACTACGACTTCGACTCGTTCGAGGAGATCAACGTCACCAAGGGCGGCAGCGACGCGTCGCAGCAGGGCGCCGGCGTGCAGGTGAACTTCATCACGAAGAGCGGGGGCAACACGCTGCGCGGCTCGGGACGCTTCTACCGGACGAACCAGCGGTTCGAGGGGAACAACATCTCCAACGCGCAGCGCGATCTCAGCGCGGCGGGCGGCAACCCCATTCAGAACATCGACGACTACGGCTTCGAGGTCGGCGGGCCGATCATCAAGAACAAGTTCTGGTACTGGGGCACCGCGTCGAAGAACATGATCGACGTCGGCGTGGTGAACTTCTACGACACGTCGCTCGGCAGCACCTGCCAGACACTTGCCGCCAACACGAGCCTGGCGAACGCGAAGGACGCGAGCGGCGCCTACACGTACGCGATCAGGGATCTGTGGAACTGCTACAAGACGGACAACACGAAGCTGCTGAACCAGAACGCCAAGCTGCAGTTCCAGGAGAACCCCGGCAACAAGACGACGTTCACGGTGACCGACGGCATCAAGACGCGCAACGCGCGCGGCGCCGATGCGTTCCACCCGCTCATCACGACGCGGCGGCAGGACGGCCCGACGATCTTCTATCGCGGCGATCATCAGTGGATCGCGTCGAACCGGCTGACGGTGACGACGCAGTACACCCACATCTACGAGAACTGGGGCCAGTTCCTGCAGAACGATTCGCTGTTCGACGTGCAGGCGATCAACTTCGTCGATACCGGCTTCTTCGATCGCAACAGCACGAGCGGCAACTACAAGACGAACCGGCCGCAGGACGACATCCGCGCCGACGCGAACTACTTCCTCTCCAGCGTCCTCAAGGGCGACCACTCGATGAAGTTCGGCTACTCGTACCGGCGGTCGCCGGTGGAGTCGGTCACGACCTACGGCGGCGGCGCGAATATCCGGATGCGCTCGACAGCGAACATGGGCGCGTGCACGGTCGCCGGCGCGTCGTACCCGGCAGGCGCGGGCGGCTGCCAGGAGGTCGACATCCGCCGCGACGCCGACTACGCGTACACGCTGTACGGCCAGTCGGCGTACTGGAACGACTCGTACAAGACCGGGCGCGCGACGGTGAACGTCGGCGTGCGCTTCGATCGGCAGTACGACATCGCGACGGCGGCGAGCATTGCGGCGAATCGCATCCTGCCCGACAAGCTCCCCGCGGTGCATTTCGCCGGCGTCGACTCCGGCGCGCGGTTCAACAACTTCTCACCGCGCTTCGGCTTCACCTACGACCTGCGCGGCACCGGAAAGACGGTGTTGAAGGCGAACCTCGCGCGGTACTACGGGCTCGGCATGTCGACGGCGAGCCGCCTCGAGCCGACGACCTCCACGACGCTGCGCTACGCCTGGAAAGATCTGAACAACGACACCGTGGTACAGGCGAACGAGCTCGATCTGTCGCGATTCCTCACGACGCCGAGCTCGAACTACAACCCCGACAATCCGTCGGCGGTCACGACGCCGACGACGGTCGATCCGAACCTGCGCAACGACGTCACCGACGAGTTCGCGGTCGGCGTCGAGCACGAGGTCCTGAACGCGATCGGGTTGTCGGCGTTTTACTATCACCGAAAGTACTTCGACTTCTCGCGGCTGTATCGCACGGAGGACTTCTCGGCGGCGTTCGTGCCGGTTCCGTTTACCGCGGCCTGCGGCAACGCGGCGACATGCGGCACACAGACCTACAGCGGCGTCTACTATCAGCGTCCCGGCACGGTCGGCCTGAACGCGGCGCAGATCCTGCGCAACGACGGGCGCTACTACACCTACGACGGCCTCGAGATCAGCGCGCGCAAGCGCCTCAGCCATCACTACATGATGAGCGGAAGCGTCGTCTTCAACAGGGAGCGCGAGTATCTGCCCCAGGCCGATCGCGATTATCTCGATCCGACCAACATCGCGCTGACCAACGGGCGCGAAGGCGGCAGCCTCGTGCAGACCACGACGACGACGTGGCCCGTGACGTCGAACCTGCGTCAGCTGCCGTGGGTCGCGAAGCTCGGAGGCATGTACCAGTTCCCGTGGTTGATCAACGCCGCCGCGAACTTCATCGGCCAGACCGGCAGCCCGCTCAACCCGTTCCTGCAGTCGCCGAACCGCACCAGCAGCCTCGGCACCGTGCAGGTGCTCATCGATCCGGTGAACTCGCATCACTACGACAACTACTACCAGCTCGATCTGCACGTCGACAAGGGCGTGCGCATCGGCGGCGGGCGCAAGATCACGCTGAACGCCGATCTGTTCAACGCGTTCAACAACAACGTGGTCCTGCAGCAGCAGGAGCGGCTGAACACGGCGACGGCGAACAACATCACGACGCTGCTCGCGCCGCGCGTCGCGCGCTTCGGGGTGAAAGTCAGTTTCTGAGTGACGTCGGGGCTAGGGGCTAGGGGCTAGCCGGACGAGGGACTAGGGGACTAGGGGACTAAACGCGGCGCCTGCACGCAAACGCAGGCGCCGCTTTTTCTTGTACAATTGCGCGAACCGGAGGAGCTGCCGATGACTGCCGTTGTGATACGGGTGGAACGAATTGGTCGCGGTCGCGGGTGGCTGACAGCTAGCCTCTAGCCCCCCAGCCCGACGCCGGTCGCCTCCACCCGCACGCGTTTCCACCAAACACCATCAATCTGTTTCAGGAGAGTGGACGTGTCTTCACGCGAACGTCTGGGGTGGACTCCGTTTTTCGACGCGCACGCGCGCTCGATCGACGCACGCGGCCTGCGCTTCGCGCGCGTGGTCGAGGAGCAGCGCGGCTTGTACCGCATCGACGGCGACGTCGACCGCTGGGCGGAAGTCAGCGGGCGCTTCCGGCACGAGGCGGCGGGCGCGGCGGCGTTTCCCGCGGTCGGCGACTGGATCGCTGCGCGCGTTCAGGGTTCTGGTTCTCGCGCGATCATCGAGCACGTGCTCGAGCGGCGGACGATGATTTCGCGCGCGGCGGCGGGCCGGGCGCGCGACGAGCAGATCATCGCCGCCAACGTCGACACGATCTTCATCGTCACGGCGCTGCCGTACGACGTGAACGCGCGGCGGCTCGAGCGCTACCTGACGATGATCTGGGACGGCGGCGCGGCGCCCGTCGTCCTGGTCAACAAAGCCGATCTCAGCGACGATCCGGAAGCCGCCGGCGCGGCGCTGCGCCGCCGGCTGCCGCTCGTCGACGTCGTCGTCGTGAGCGCGCTGCACGCGCGCGGGCTCGATGCGCTCGCGGCGTATCTTCGTCCCGCCGCCACCATCGCGCTCGTCGGTTCGTCCGGCGCTGGGAAGTCGACGCTGGTGAACCGCCTGCTCGGGCGCGACGCGCTGAAGACCGTGGAGGTCAGCGCTGTGGACGAGAAGAACCGCGGCCGCCACACGACGACGGCGCGTCAGCTCGTCGTCCTGCCGGGCGGCGCGCTGCTCGTCGACACGCCCGGCATGCGCGAGCTCCAGCCGTGGAGCGACGCCGGCGCCGTCGACGCGGCGTTCGACGACATCGCGGCGATCGCGAGCGGCTGCCGCTTCGGCGATTGCGCGCACGACGGCGAGCCCGGCTGCGCCGTGGGCGCCGCGCTGGCGTCCGGACGCCTCGATCCGGATCGCCTCGAGAACTACCGCCGGCTCGCGCGCGAGGCGGCGTTCGAAGCGCGAAAGGGGGACAAGGCGGCGGCCGCGGAACTCAAGCGGAAGTGGAAGCAGCTGCACCGCGCGCACAAGGCGATGTACCGCGATCGCGATCGCGGATAATAGTCGCTTCATGCGTATGCGGTTTGTTGTCGCCGCCGGCGGCGCGGCGGTCGCGATCGCGAGCGCGACGGCGGCCGCCGGCGACTACACGGCGCGGCTCGAGACCTCGAAGGGCCCGATCGTGGTTGCCGTACACCGTGACTGGGCGCCGCACGGCGCCGACCGGTTCCGCGAGCTCGTCGACGCGCGCTACTTCGACGACTCGCGGTTCTTCCGCGTCGTGAAAGGGCAGTGGGCGCAGTTCGGCATCAACGGCGATCCGAAGGTCGCCTCGGCGTGGCGCGCGCGGACCATCCCCGACGATCCGCGCCGCGAGTCGAACACGCGCGGCCGCGTCGCGTTCGCCTTCGCCGTGCCGAACGGGCGCACGACGCAGGTCTACATCAGCCTGCGCGACAACTCGTATCAGGACGAGCAGGGGTTCGTGCCGTTCGGCGAGGTCGTCGGCGGGATGGACGCCGCCGACGCGCTCGACAGCGAATACGGAGAGAGCGCCGGCGGCGGGATCCGCGCCGGCCGCCAGCAGGCGCTCTTCGACGGCGGCAACGCCTACCTCGATCGAGCGTTCCCGCGCCTCGATCGTCTTCTTCGCGCGAGGGTGATGCCATGAACCTGCAGGATCTCCAGACGATGATCGACTACCACTACTGGGCGCGCGACCGGATGCTCGACGCGCTCGAGCCGCTCTCCGCAGAGGACTACAACCGGAATCTCGGCTCCAGCTTCACGTCGATCCGCGAGACGGCGACGCATGTCTACGCCGCGGAGTGGGCGTGGTACATGCGCTGGCGCGGCGAATCGCCGACGGCGCTGCTCCCTGCCGATCGGTTTGCCGATCTCGCCGAGCTGCGGCGCGCGTGGACGGAGCTCGAGGCGAAGGTGCGCGCGTTCGTGGACGGCCTGGGCGACGGCGGCGTCGCGCGCATTCTCGAGTACAAGCTGCTCAGCGGCCACTCGGGCGCGTCGCCGGTCTGGCAGATGGTGCAGCACGTCGTCAACCACGCGAGCTACCACCGCGGGCAGATTACGACGATGCTGCGGCAGATCGGCGCGCAGCCGCCGAAGCCGCTCGACATGATCGCGTATTACAGGATTCAGAGCGCGGGCGCCCGATAGCGCGCGCCAGGGGACAAGGGGACTAGGGGACTAGGGGACTCCGACGAGGTGTTATGACTCGCAGCTTCAAGTGTGCGATCGCGGTTGTGATCGGAATTGTCGCGCTCGCGCCGCAGTGGCGGCCGCAGGCTGCGGCCGCGCCGCCGACGATCGAGCAGTTCCTCGCGCCGGGGACGCCGATCGAGATCGCGTCCGCGAAGAAAGCCGATCGCATCGCGTGGACCGCGTACGAGCACGGGCTCCGTAACGTCTACACGGCGGCGGCGCCGGCCTTCGCGCCCGTCCGGCTCACCAGCGTCGCAAAGGACGACGGCGTCGAGCTGAGCGACATCAGCATCTCCGACGACGGCGGCGTCGTCGTGTTCGTGCGGGGCACGACGCCGAACCGCGAGGGATGGATCGCGAACCCGACGGCGGATCCCGCCGGCGCGCAGCGCACGATCTGGGCCGTGCGCACCACGGGCGGCGGCGCGTGGAAGCTGGGCGAAGGGACGACGCCGGCGCTGTCGCCGGACGGGAGGACGGTGCTCTTCGCGAAAGAGGGGCAGATCTATCGGTACGGGATCAGCCCGATGAATGCCGAGCGGCCGCTCGATCGCCGTCAGGCCGCGCCGGAACGATCGCGCGCAGCGGCGCCGTTCGTGAAAGCGTGGGGGACGAACGGCACGCCCGTGTGGTCGCCCGACGGAACGAAGTTCGCCTTCGTCAGCAACCGCGTCGATCACTCGTTCGTCGCCGTGTACGACGTCCGCACGCGCGCGATCACGTTCCTCTCGCCGAGCGTGGATCACGACACGAGCCCGACGTGGTCGCCGGACGGCCGGCGCGTGGCGTTCATCCGGCGGCCGGGTACGCCGTTCGGCCTGCAGGCGCATCAGGGCGCCGGCAGCATCGGCAATCCCGACGGCCCGGCGTACAACCCGCTGACGGCGCTGCGCAACGGCGGTCGGGGTCGACGCGGCGAGAGCGGCCGCGGATCGGGCCGCGGTGAACGCGGCGACACGCCGCGCGACGACAAACGGCCGGGACTCTACGACGCGGCGTTCGCCGGCGGCTACACGTTGTCCTTCTGGGTCGCCGATGCCGCGTCAGGCGAAGGCCGCGAGTTCTGGCGCAGCGGGAAAGACGAAAAGGAGTTCACCACCGTCAACGCGATCCGCTGGGCCGATGCGGATCACGTGGTGTTCGAGGCGGAGCCGCAGGAATGGACGCGGTGGTATTCAGTGCGCGTGACGCCCGAGCCCTCGGACGCGCGGCCGACGGAGCTGACGCCCGGCGACGGCGCCGTGGAGCAGACCGCGCTCTCCGCCGACGGCCGATGGCTCTTCTACGCGACCAACGCCGGCGACATCGAGCGGCGGCACATCTGGAAGGTCCAGACGGCGGGCGGCGCGGCGGAACCGCTGACGCGGGGCGAGACGATCGAGACGTATCCCGCGGCGCTCGCGTCGGGCCGGCAGGTCGCCGTGCTCGGCGGCGACGCGAAGCGTCCGTTCGGCGTCGGCCTCGTGCCGGCGTCCGGCGGCGCGGCGAAGTACATCTATCCGTCGCTCGCGGCGTTTCCGATGGACGCCGAGGTCGTGCCGCAGCTCGTGCTGACGAAGGCCGCCGACGGCCTCGAGATTCACAATCAGCTGTTCCTGCCTCAAGGTCTGCGGCCGGGCGAGAAGCGGGCGGCGATCGTGTTCGTGCACGGCGGGCCCGTGCGGCAGATGCTGCTCGGCTATCACTATATGCACTTCTACCACATCGCGTACGCGGTGAATCAGTGGCTCGCGAGCCGCGGTTTCGTCGTGCTGTCGGTGAACTATCGCAGCGGGATCGGGTACGGCAAATCGTTCCGGCTCGCCGCGAACACGGGCGGCCGCGGCAACGCCGAGTACCAGGATGTCGTCGCCGGCGGCAAGTACCTGCAGTCGCGCCCGGACGTCGATCGGAACCGCATCGGCATCTGGGGCCTGTCCTACGGCGGCGTCCTCACGTCGCAGGCGCTCGCGCGCAACTCCGACATCTTCAAGGCCGGCGTCGATCTCGCGGGCGTCCATCTGTGGGGCAGGTCGCTCGATTCCGACAACGTCTCGTACAAGGCGTCGACGATCTCGGCGATCGATACGTGGAAATCTCCCGTGCTGCTCGTGCACGGCGACGACGATCGCAACGTGCAGTTCTCGCAGACGACCGGGCTGGTGCAGCTGCTGCGCGCGCACAACGTGCCCTACGAGCTGATCGTCTTCACCGACGACACGCACGAGCCGCTGCTGCACAAGCGCTATCTCTACGCTTTCAACCGGCTCGAAGAGTTCCTCGGCCGGTTCCTCAACGGGAATGCGCCAAGATCGACAGCGGGACAACCGTAATGCGGATTGCCCGCCTTCGCGCTCCGCGCTTCGGCGCGGCGAGGTGCTGACCCGCCTTCGCGCTTCGCGCTTCGGCGCGGCGAGCTGCCGACTGCCGACTGCCGACTGATTCATGCGTTCTTTCTGGCTGACGCTGTTCGCGATCGGTGCTGCGGCGGTGCTCGCGTTCGGCTGGCAGGACGGCACGCCGTGGACGGCGTCGGCCTTCGTTGTCTTCTTCGTGTCGCGCGTGGGGCGATCGCTCGTCAAGCGTCCGCTGTTCGCGCCGCCCGACGACGATCCGCGCCGCCGCGCGACGCGCTTCGTCGTCGTCACGGCGCTCGGGTATCTCGGCGCAGGCGCGCTCGCGGCGATCGCGGCGGTGGCGGGCGAAGGGCAGGAGTGGCTCTACGTCGCGCCGTTCTTTCTGATCATGGGCGCGCTGCAGCTCGCGCTGCTGTAGCTTTCAGATCGCGTCCAGCTCGAGGACGGTGCGCAGCAGGACGTCGGCGCCGTTCGCGCAGTCGCTCCACGACGTCAGCTCCTTCGGCGAGTGGCTGACGCCGCCGACGCTCGGCACGAAGATCATCCCCATCGGCCCGAGGCGCGCCATCATCTGCGCGTCGTGTCCCGCGCCGCTCGCGAGCCGCATCGTCGTCAGCTTCATCGCGGAGGCGGCGCGTTCGATCGCGCTCTGCACCTCCGGCGTCGCGGCAGCGGGCGCCGCGTCGGCCAGCCGCCGGAACTCGATCGTCGTCTTCGTCGTCTGCTCGATCTCGCGCGCACGCGCGCGAATGTCGTCGGCCATCGCCGCGAGCTTCTGCGGCGAGAGATCGCGCAGCTCCACGGTGAGGCGCACGAGCCCGGGGATGACGTTCGGCGAGTTGGGCGTCACCTCGATCCGGCCGACGGTTGCCACCTGACGCCCCGGCGTCCGCGTCGCCGCGTCGCGGACGGCGACGGTGAGGTGCGCCGCCGCGAGCATCGCGTCGTGCCGCTCGGGGATCGGCGTCGTGCCCGCGTGGTTCGCGACGCCGGTGACCGTGACGTCGTAGCGATCGATCGCGACGATGCCCTCGACGATCCCGATCGGCACCGACGCGCGCTCGAGCGTGCCGCCCTGCTCGATGTGCAGCTCGACGTAGGCGTGGTGCGACCCTTTCGCGCGCCGCGCCTCGAGGATGCGCAACGGGTTGCCGCCGATGCGGCGGATCGCGTCGGCGCGGCGCATCCCGTTCCAGACTTCGTCCATGTCGGCCTGTGACACGTCGCCCGCGGCGATCCGGCTGCACGCGAGCCCCCGGCCGAACGCGTAGCTCTCCTCGTGCGCCCAGACGACCATCTCGAGCGGATGCCGCGTCCGGGCGCCGGACGCGGCGAGCGCCTCCATCGCACCGAGCGCGGCGAGCGACCCGAGGTCGCCGTCGAAGTTGCCGCCATTCGGCACCGAGTCGATGTGCGACCCGAAGAGGATGGGCGGCGCATCGGCGGCGGCGCCGTCGCGCCAGCCGAAGATGTTGCCGGCGGGATCGATGCGCGGGCGCAGCCCCGCGGCCTTCATCAGATCGATCACGTAGCGGCGGCCGGCGATGTCGGCGTCCGAGTACGCCGTGCGGCTCACGCCGTCGGCGAACGCGCCGCCCTGCGGGCGGCCGAAGGCCGAGAGCGCCTCGATGCGGCGGCGCAGCGCCGCGGCGTCGACGCGCGGCGGCTGCTGCGGCGCGCCGAGCAGCGATCGTGCGGCGAACGGCGCCGCGGCCAGGCCGCGTAGCAGCGCGCGGCGCGTGATCATGGCTCGGTCGCCTGCCGCCTGCCGATCCGCTCGAGCTTCGTGAGGTCGTAGCGCTCGCCCGGCGCCATGAAGAAGTACTTCTTGCCGTTGCGCTGCTGGCGCTCCTTCTCCACGATCCGGCCGTCGTGGATCGCCACTTTGCTTGCGCCGGTGATCTCGAACTCCTGGCCGCGGACGACGATCGCGGTGCTCTCGTCGAGGCCGACGCCGAGCACGTCAGGGTGCTTCGCGATGACCTCTTCGAGATCGTCCTGCCGGTTGCGCGTGAGCATGTGCTGATCGATCGCGACGCCCTTGATGAGCCCGAAGCCTTCCTCGTAGCCCGGCGCCATCATGATGAAGTTGTTCTCGCGCGCCCCGCGCACCATGTAGGAGGCGAGGATGGACGCGCCGGCCGAGGATCCGCCGACGACGCCGCCACGCTCGAGCACGCGCTCCACCTCGCGCTGCGTGCGGGTGTGCAGGTACGAGTCGACGAGCCGCCACTGCCGTCCGCCCGGAAACCACACCGCGCGCGCCGTCGTCAGCGGCCGCACGAACGCTTCGGAGTCGGCGACCTGGCGGTCGTTCGTGTGCAGCACGGTGATGTGCGTGACGCCGAAGTCCTTGAACATCTTCAGGCCCGGCCAGTCGTCCGCGTAGCTGTCGGCGCCGTTCGCGGTGGGGATCACGACGAGCGGCGCGTCGCGGCCGCCGGCGAGATCGAAGAAGCGCGTGAGGATCTCGGGGCCGACGCGCCCGCCGCCGACGATCACGAGCGCGCCGTGCTCGGGGCCCTTGACGAGAGGCGCGGCGAGGAGACGGCCCGGCAGGTCGGGCGGGCCGACGAGGTCGCGCAGGCCTAGCGGGCCTGGCAGGCCGGGCAGGTCACAAAGGAAAATCAACGCAAGGATCGCCACGGCCTTCGTCCGCTTCATAGATACTCCGCCAAGCCACTGCGCCTTTCCGACCTGCCCGACCTGCCCGACCTGCCTGGCCCGCGCGACCCACCTGACCTACTGCTGCGTCGTCGCGCGCGGGGGCGTCTGGCTCCGCGTCCCCTGAATGAACTTCGCGATGTCGTTCTTCAGCGCCTTGTGCGCCGACGGCCGGATGTAAATCATGTGCCCGGCCTCGTAGTAGCCGTACGACACGCGGTCGGTGACCTGCTTCTCGTACGCGAGGTGCGTGAAGTTGAACTCGGCGCCGCCCATGATCGTGGCCATGTCGTAGTAGCCGATCGCGACGAACACCTTCAGGAACGGGTTGTGCGTCATCGCCGACCGCAGCGCCTCGGTCATGTCCATGTAGCGGTTCTGATCGTAGGTCCAGGGCCGCACGTTGCCCGACGACGGGTAGTGGAGATCGCTCTCCCATTTCAGCTCGTTGCGGACGTAATCCTGGAACATCGCGGTGTACGGGCCCTGCAGCGCGCTGTTCGAGATGTCGAACTCCTCGCGCTCGCCGGCGGCGTCGGCGTCGATCGACGTGAAGCGGCCGTCGAGCCGCCCGATCGCGAGGCGCCGGTCGCGGAGCAGCTCCTTGCGGAAGCGTTCGGCGCTGACGCGCAAATTGGCGTTCAGGATGAACTGCGGCGAGAGCCCGGTGAAGCGCGCGAGCTTCTGCGCCATCGCCGTGCGCTCGGCGTCGGTGAGCGTGTTGCCCTTCGTCAGCGCGAGCATGTAGTCGCCCCACGCGAACGTGCGCGACTGATCGACCGCCTGCTTCAGCGTCAGGCTCTGCAGATCCGACGGCAGCTTCTTGTGATACCAGGCGTCGGCCGTGAACGTCTCGATGTTCGCGGCGTACGCGACGTCGTTGTCGGGCGCCGGCGAGAGCGTCTGGTAGGTGAGCAGCGACGAGACGAGCACGATGCCGTTCAACTCGATGCCGTGGCGCTCCTGAATCTCCTGTGACAGCCCGGCGGATCGAATCGTTCCGTAGCTCTCCCCAATCAGGTACTTCGGCGACGGCCAGCGGCTGTACGCGGTGAGGTACGCGTTGGTGAACTCGCCGAACGCGCGCAGGTCGCCCGACTGCCCGTGGAACTGCTGGTTGTTCACCCCGGAGACGACGCGGCTGTAGCCGGTGTCGATGGCGTCCACGAACACCATGTCGGTGACGTCGAGCAGGGTGTTCTCGTTGTCGACGAGCCGGTACGGCGGCGCCGGCTGAAAACCTTCCGCCGCCATCTCGACGTGCCTCGGCGCGAACGATCCCATGTGCAGCCAGATCGTCGCCGCGCCGGGTCCGCCGTTGTAGAGGAACGAGACCGGGCGCGTCTTCACGTCCTCGCCGTCCCTGGTGTAGGCGACGAAGAACATCCGGGCGGCCACTTGTCCGTTGTCGAGCCGAATCGGCAGCGTGCCGGCGGTCGCCGTGTATTTGATCTCGCGCCCGTCGAGCCTGATCGTGTGCGACGTCTGCGAGATCTTCTCTTCCTTCTCGCCGGCCGTTTCCACACGCGGCGTCGACTCCGACGCCGCCGGCGCCGTCTGCCCGCCGCGCCCCTGCGCGAGCGCCGGCGCCGTCGCGAACAGCGTAACGATGAGTACGGTGATGAGTCTGCGTGTCATGAACGCGATCTCCTGTCGGATGATACCGCTATATGTTCACTCTTCGTCCGACGCGCCGCCGCCGCCCGACCTCACGACGTCCTCCTGCTTCACGCGATCGACGTTGAACTTCGCCGCGCTCGCGATGATCTTGTCGAGCGCCTCGTCGAAGTCGAACGCGGTCGCCTTCGAGAAGCGCGTGTAGTTCACGCGCGAGACGACGAACGGCTTCAGGTACGGGCTCGTCAGCCCCTTCGCCTTCAGCTTCTCGACGACCGCGCTCACCGCGTCGTCGAGCTTGAGGATCTTGCGGCCGCGGCGCTCGCGCTCCTTGAGCGCCTTCGCCATCGGCTCGTCGAGGAACTCGTCGACGCGGCGGAGGATCGATTGGTAGGCGCCGCCGCTCAGCCGCGGCCGCTCTTCGTAGCAGACGCCGAGCGTGAGGAACGCCGGTTGCTCGAACTCGAATGCGTAGTCGGACTCCGCCTTGCCGGCCTTCGTGAGCGCGCGCGCCATGCGGATCGTCTCGAGCGATTTCTCGCGCAGGTTGTGCGCCTTCTCGGTGTTGAGCGCGAGGATCTTGAACGCCACCTCCGCGTCGGGCACGACGAGCGCGACGACCGTCTTGACGCCGAGCTTTTTCAGCGCCTGCAGCCGGTGGTTGCCGTTCGGCGTGAGGTACCGCCCCTCGTCGTCGTCGCGGATCGCGATGATCGGATCGAGAAAACGGCCGATCTTCTCGATCACGGTCATCAACCGCTTGACGTGCGCGTCGGAGGCGTCGCGCTGATACGGCGTCGGCTCGACCTGCGCCACGGGCAGCGCGGCGACGAGCAGCGGCGTCCCGCCGAACGGATCGTTGTAGCGCCCGACGACCGCGCCGCCGTCCTCCTCGACGCGCGCGGCCAGCCGATCAAGATCGGCACTGGCAACCGATTGTGTCTCCGCCGCCGACAACCCCACCGACGCAGGCGCGGCTTTCTTGCGGCGAACAGGCTTTTTACGAGGCGGCATTCCGGAATCATACTTGCACCCTCCGGGCGGCAGAGGTGTTCCATGCTCCACACGATGATGGCGGGCACGGCTCTGCTGGCGGCCCTGGGCGCCGGCGGGTCGCTGTCGACGGCCGAAACGGCGCGGCTCCAGGCGGCGTCCCGCATCGTGGACGCCATCAGGAACGACATCCCCGACGACTACTGGACACGCGCTCGCTGCGTCGGCGTGATTCCCGATCTGAAGAAGGCGGCGTTCATCGTCGGCGGCGAGTACGGGCGCGGCGTCCTGAGCTGCCGCGCGGGCGACCAGTGGAGCGCGCCGGTGTTCATCCAGCTCGCGAAAGGCAGCTGGGGATTTCAGGCGGGCGTCGAGCAGGTGGACCTCGTGCTGCTCGTGATGAACGACACGGGCGTGCAGAAGCTTCTCGACAACAAGGTGACGCTCGGCGCCGATGCGTCCGTGGCGGCCGGTCCCATCGGACGGCGCGGCGCGGTCGGCACCGACGCCGCGATGACCGCCGAGATCGTCTCGTACTCGCGGTCGCGCGGCCTGTTCGCCGGCATCGATTTGTCGGGCGGCGTGCTGCGGCCCGATCAGGACTCCAACGCCGACGCGTACGGCCGCGGCGCGGAGCCGCGGACGATTCTCGCGAGCCGCGAGATCTCCGCGCCGACCGAAGCGCAGGACTTCCTGCGCGCGCTCGGTTCGTCCGCCCCGCCGGCCGCGCGGCCGACCGCTGCCGCGCCGGCGCCCGCGACGACGGCCGCGCAGTCGATTCCGGCGACGCCACGGACGACGACCATGCCGACGACCGACGACGACGTGCGCGCGCGGATCGTCGACATCCAGCAGACGCTCGATCGCATGCTCGCCGACACGACGCCGGCGCCGGTGGGCACGACGGGCGCGGCGCCGGGCACGGCGGGCGACGCGCAGGGCGCGCGCGGCGCCGTGAGCGTCGATCGCGCGCAGCTGCTGCAGCTGCGGCGGCAGCTGGACGCGCTGCTCGCGGCGGTGAACAAACGATAGTCGGGCGGGTCGCGCGGGCCAGGCAGGTCGGGCGGGTCAGGCGAGTCGGGCAAGGTCGGGCAGGTCGGGCAGGTCGGGCAGGTCGGGCAGGTCGGAGTACAGTAGTCGTTCCTTTGTGACCCGCCCGGCCCGCCCGACCCGCGCGACCCGCCAGGCCGGCGCGACTCGCCCGACACGCCAGGCCCGCCCGAGCAACTTCGTCCGCCCCGTCGCGCCGATGATGGCGACGCGCGCGGCCGTGCTGCCGGCGGGCGCGGAGTGGTCGTACGAAGTGAAGTGGGACGGCTACCGCGCGCAGGCGGCCAAGAACGGCGACGCCGTCTTCCTCGCGTCGCGCAACCTGAAGGACATCACGCGCCAGTTCCCCTCGGTGGCGGCCGCCGTGTCGCGCATCGACGCGCAGACGGCGCTCGTCGACGGCGAGATCGTCGCGCTCGACGCGAGCGGCCGGCCGTCGTTCCAGGCGCTTCACCACTGGAGCTTCGCGGGCCTCTCGCTCGTCTACTACGCCTTCGATCTGCTGCACCTGAACGGCCGCGATCTCACGCGGCGTCCGCTCGACGAACGGCGCGCCGCGCTGCGCGACGTCGTCGGCGATTCCGGCGTCCTCCTCTCGGACGGCCTGCCCGGGACGCCCTCGCAGATCGCCGACGCGGTCCGCGCGCTGGGCCTCGAAGGCGTCGTCGCGAAGAAGCGTCGATCGACCTACGCCGCCGGCCGGCGCAGCGACGCGTGGGTGAAGGTGCGCTTCGCGCAGCACCAGGAGCTCGTGATCGGCGGCTACAAGCCGGCCGCGGCCGCGTTCGATTCGCTGATCGTCGGCTACTACGACGGCGCGACGCTGATGTGCGCCGGGAAGGTGCGCAACGGCTTCACGCCCGCCGCGCGCGCGCAGCTCTTCGCGGCGCTCGCCGCCCTCGAGACGCCGCGATGCCCGTTCGCCAACCTGCCGAGCAGCCGCAGCAGCCACTGGGGCGAGGGCATCACGGCCGAAGAGATGAGCGCGCTGAAATGGGTGAAGCCGAAACTGGTGGCTGAAATCTCGTTCGCCGAATGGACTCGCGACGGCAGCCTGCGGCACGCGGCGTACATCGGTCTCCGCGACGACAAGCGCCCGAGGGACGTGAAGCGAGATTAGCCGACAGTGGCAAGGCAGGAGGGCTTCCTGCCTTGCTGCCTTCCTGCCTTGCGATCGTCAGTGCCCAGACGTCTTCTGCCGCTTGATGTTGTTCAGCATCACCGGCGAGATGTCGTAGTTTTCGAGCGTGACGATGTTGTTTTCCTTGTCCGCGGTGATCTTCGTGGCGAGCGACATCTTCCCCTCGCCCTCGCCGTCCTTGTTCAGACGCAGCTCGATCACCGTGAAGGGGTAGTCGATCGAGCGCGGCTGCCGCGACGCTTCCCAGAAGCTGATGCGTCGATCGGTGACGAGCACGACGCGTTCGCCGCCGTCGGGCAGCGGAACCTTGCGCGCGAAGTGGATGTCCCAGCCGAGGTTTCCCGGCGCACGGAAGTAGCCCATGCGCGGCATGTCCTGCAGCGCGTCGAGGAGTTTCTCCGGCCCCTTGTTCATCATCACCGACATCAGCTTGTCCCGATCCTTGTCGCTGGACCAGCGGTTGACGGCGATCTCGATCGTCGCCGCGCCGCCGCGGTTCATGTCGACCGCGGACGCGGTGTAGCGCTCCGGCGTGCCCATGGTCTGCGCGTTCGCGATCGCGACGAGCGCAGCGGCCGCCGCCGTCGCGGCGGCTGCGGTCGAGATGCGTCTAAATAGACGAGCCATACAACCTCCCGATCGTTGTGGCCTTCAAGGTTCGCGCCGACGCGCGAACCACGGAAAAGCCGCCACAATCGCGAGGACAACCGTTTGTTTATTTACGCGCAGCGGGCGTCAGCATCGTTTCGCGACGCACGCCGCCGCGCAGATAGACGACCTTCGCCGGCTGCCCGATCTTCAGCACGTCGAGCGCGTAGGTGTAGTCGTAGATGTTCGCGATCGTCTGGCCGGCGATCTCGATGATGACGTCGCCTTTCTGCAGCCCCGCCTGTTCCGCCGGGCCGCCGCCGACCACGCCGCCGAGCAGCAGCCCCTTCGCCTCGCTCGAATAATCGGGGATCGTGCCGGTGAACACGCGGACGCCGGCGCGCCCGCCGCCCGACTGCAGCTGCTGCTCGACCTTCGTGAACTGCGGCGGGTCCGGCGTGTTCTCGACGCGCCTCAGGATCGCCGCCGCGAACGCGGCGACGCGGTCCAGATCCTCGTAATCGATCTTCTCCGCCGTGTCCGACGGCTTGTGGTAGTCGGCGTGCGTTCCGGTGAAAAAGCTCAAGCACGGCACGTTCGCCGCGTTGAACGTCGCGACGTCCGTCGGTTGATACGGATCCTCCTGTACGGCGAGATCGAACCCGGCGGCGACGTTCGCCTGCTCGACGATCTTCGCCCACATCGGGCTCGTGCCGGTCGCCTGCACCGTCAGCTTGTTGTCCTGCATGCGGCCGACCATGTCGAAGTTCAAGTACGCGGCGATCTGATCCACGGGCACCGGCGGCGTCGTCGCGAACGCGATCGAGCCGATGAGGCCGAGCTCCTCGCCCGACCAGAGCGCGACGAGCACGTGGCGATGCCGCCGCTCTTTCGCGAGCGTCGCCGCGATCGACAGAACGGCCGCCGTCCCCGACGCGTTGTCGTCGGCGCCCGCGTGCACCTTTCCGGCCTCGTCTTTCGACGCGAGCGTGTTGCCCGCTTCGCCGTGGCCGAGATGATCGTAGTGCGCACCGATGGCGACCCACGGCTTCGCCGTCGTCGTCACCGGATCGGTGGCCGGCAGATACGCGACGATGTTATGGCCGGTCTTTTTCTCGCGGACGACGTCGGCCTTCACCGATGCCTTCACGTCGGGAATCGCGAATCCCGCCGCGTGCGGATTCGCATCGTCCATCGACTTCTGCACGTCCTCGAGACGTTTTCCGGCGGCGGCGAACATCTTGTCAGCCGTCGCGCCGTTGATCGTCACGGCCACGATGCCCGAGCCGGCGAGCGCCGTGTCGAACGTCATCGGCGCGAGCTCGCCGGCGTTCGGCGATCGCGGCCCCGTCACCACGATCAGCGCTTTCGCGCCATGCTGGCGCGCCGCCATCGCCTTGTAGCGCAAGTCGGCGTAGCGCGCGAGGATCTGTTTGGTTTTGTTCTCGGCGTCTTCGGGGAAGTAGCGCAGGACGAGCGCGATTTTGTCTTTCACGTCGAGCGTCGCGTAGCTGTCGTACGCGAAGCCCTGGCCCTCGGGGACGACGATGCCGTACCCGGCGAAGACGACGGGGCCCTCGGCGTTTCCCGTGTCGGAAAACGACAGCGCGCGCACGCACCCCGCCTCGCACGCAATGCGCGCCGCCCCGGCCGTCGCCGAGAACGTCGAGCCGCCGTCGCGCGTGCCGGCGGTGAACTCGAACGGCATCAGGAGATCGCTGCGTCCCGGCAGCGGCTTGGCGCCGATCTTCTGCAGCTCCGCCGCGATGTAGTCGCTCGCGAGCTTCTCGCCGTTCGATCCGGCGAGCCGTCCTTCGAGCCGCGGCGACGCGAGCGTTTCCACATACACGCGCGAGCTCGTCTGCGGCTGTGCGTGAAGAAAAGCAACCGCGGAGAACGCAGAGAGCGCTGAGCACGCAATTCTTCGTACGAAAAGAATTCTTTGCGTTCTCTGCGATCTCTGCGGTTGCTTTCCCGTCATCGCGTCCCTGCTTTCTTCTTCGGCGGCGCGTTCTTCAGCGCCTCCATCGCCTTCTCGTGACTCCACTGCGCCAGGAAGATCTGGCCGCCCGAGCCGCCGGCGCGATTCGACGTCCACGCGAGCGTCGTGCCGTCGGGCGACGGCACCGGCAGGCCGTCGAAGCCGTCGGTGTAGGTGACGCGCACCGGCTCTTTCTTCCCGTCCTTGTCGGTCATGAACAGCTCGAAGTTCTCGAAGCCGAGCTTGTTCGACGCGAAGATGAAGTACTCGCCCGACGGGTGCATGTAGGGCGCCCAGCTCATGGATCCGAAATCGGTGATCTGCTTCTGATTCGATCCGTCGAGGTTCATCGTCCAGACGTCGGCGATGAGGCCCTGCTCGTCGAAGCGGCGCCAGACGATCTGTTTGCCGTCGGTCGTGAAGAACGGCCCGCCGTCGTAGCCCCACGTGCTCGTGAGGCGCGTCTGCTGCGAGCCGTCCGCCTTCATGATGTAAATCTCGGCGAAGTTGCTCGGGTTCTCCGCGAGCGATTTCTTCTCCTTGTCGTTCAGCGGATGATCGTAGGCGCTGCGCATCGAGGAGAAGACGATCCACTGGCCGTCGGGGGAGTAGCTGCCCTCGGCGTCGTAGCCGCGCGCGGTCGTGAGCTGCTTCAGCGCGCCGGTCTTCTCGTTGTAGGAATAGATGTCCATGTGCTCGTCGTAGTCCCACGAGTAGCGGCGCTCCTTGCCGGACGCGCGGAAGGCGAGCTCCTCTTCCTGCAGCTTCTTCGAGTTCGGATCGCCGTGCGTCGACGCGAACTCGATCTCGTCGGTCCCCGGCCGGAAGAACGCGCACGTCGTCTTGCCGAAGCCGGGGGAAATGCGCTTCGTGTCGCCGCTGGCGAGATCGAGCACGTAAATCTGGTAGAAGGGGTTACCCGGCTCGCGCTCGCTCTGGAACACGAGGCGCTTGCCGTCGGGGGACCAGTAGCCTTCGCCGGCGCGTCTGCCTTCCACGGTCAGCCGCCGGATTCGCGTCAGGAAGTCGCGTTCCTGGTACGTCGGCGCGGCCTGCAGCAGGAGCAGGGCACCGGCGAGCATGCGGGCACTTGTCATCGCATCACCTACCTCGTCGAAGCGGACTGCATTATCACCCCTTGCCGCCGGTTACAAAAGTGTTCAAGTTGATATGACAAGAGACGACAAAGTGTCTCATTACGAGTAAACCGTGTCGCGGAACGGCACAACGTCCGGAAGCGCTTACGAGCCCAGCATTTACAGCGATTCTGGCAGGAGCCTGTGCCGTTATCAAGCAGACTCTATATGACATAACAGGACTGTAATTATAGTGTGCAGCACCATTAAATGACTGCAACCAAAGCACTTGCGACGTCGAACTGCCACTATGGACAGCGTGGCGAGCCGCTTGCTCTACCATAGGGCACGATGACTAACGTCTGGATACGACAAGTACGACGAAAAGCGGTCTGGGGGCCGAAGCGAACGGTCGGCGCCCTCTGCCTGCTGCTCGTCGGAGGTCTTTTGGTCAGCCCCGCTGACGCCAAGACCCACTCCCGTCAGGCTCCGAAGAAGCAGGCCGGCGCGCCGGGTTCGTTCGCCAAGAACTACCGCATCGACGACACCTTGAGCGACGTGGCCCTGCACGGCAATCCGAACCTGACGACGCGTGTAATCGTGACGCTCGTACCCGGCGCGACGTTGCCGAACGAGTTCAAGAAGTACACGCGCAACACCAAGTTGGACCTCATCAACGGCGAGGTGCTCGACTTGCCCAACGGCGTGCTCAACAAGCTCGCCGCGCACCCGAACGTGTTCCGCCTGCACTACGACCGCCCGATCAAGACGCACAACTATCGCACGTCGATCACCACCGGCGCCCGGGTCGTCACCGACTTCATGGGCATCACCGGCGCGGGCGTCGGCGTCGCGATCATCGACTCGGGCATCTCCACGTGGCACGACGACCTGACGAACAAGTCGTCGACGCTGTATCCGTACGGCAATCAGCGGGTGGCGAAGTTCGTCGACTTCGTCAACAACCGCACGACGCCGTACGACGACAACGGCCACGGGTCGCACGTCGCGGGCATCATCGCGGGCAACGGCTACGATTCGCTGACCGAGAAGCAGGGCATCGCGCCGGGCGCGAGCCTCGTGTCGCTGAAGGTGCTCGATGCCAACGGCGTCGGCACGATCAGCAACATCATCTCGGCCCTCGGCTGGATCGCAGCCAACGGCAAGACCTACAACATCCGCGTCGTCAACATGTCGGTCGGCGCCAACATCAAGGAGTCGTACTGGACAGACCCGCTGACGCTCGCGACCAAGAAGCTCACCGACGCCGGCATCGTGGTCGTCGCGGCGGCGGGCAACATGGGCAAGAACGCCGCGGGCCAGCTGCAGTACGGCGGCATCACCGCGCCGGGCAACGCGCCCTGGGTGCTGACCGTCGGCGCGTCGTCGACGATGGGCACGTTCACGCGCTCGGACGACACGATGGCGGCCTTCAGCTCCTCGGGTCCGTCGGCCCTCGATTTCGAGGCCAAGCCTGACCTCGTCGCGCCGGGCACCGGCACTGTCTCGCTCGCGGTTCCGGGCAGCACGTTCTACACGACCAAGGCGGCGTACCTGCTCGCCGGCGGTTTGCTGCTGAGCACGAAGCCGTATCTCGCGCTGAGCGGCACGAGCATGGCCGCGCCGGTCGTCAGCGGCACCGTCGCGCTGATGCTGCAGGCCAACCCGAACCTGACGCCGAACCTGGTGAAGGCGATCCTGCAGTACACCGCGCAGGTCTACCCGGGCTACAACTCGCTGCGCCAGGGCGCCGGCTTCCTG